>Ga0207706_10001206_pt1 | contig 26122 bp, 21 predicted proteins | sample KBSC53metaG_FD_184318 | JGI IMG/M metagenome (GOLD analysis project Ga0207706, IMG submission 184318) | Corn rhizosphere microbial communities from Kellogg Biological Station, Michigan, USA - KBS C5-3 metaG (SPAdes) (version 2) | ecosystem: Host-associated > Plants > Roots > Rhizosphere > Soil ... | reverse complement strand
CGAGGTCTTACGTAATATGAGGATCAAGATAAAAACGATTATACAGCGGATTAATACCATAGATAGCCTGGTACAAACCAACCACTGCAAGACTATTGCCGGAAAGGATGTCATCGCCAAGTCCATCTTGTTTTGCCCGTCCGTAACGTTGAAAGGCAAGGCCATCTTTTGCATATTGAGTGAGTACATTTTTTACATATTTCAGTGCCAATGCCGGTTTATAAAATGCATACGCTTTTATGGCAACTGATCCCCATGATAAAAAGATGTCGCCATTTTCATAATTGGGAAATGGAAATTGCCAATCATTGCCTTCACCATCATTGTAGCTGTACATGCAAAGCGGCCAAAAGAAAAGCTGTTCTTTTTGCATCTGTGCTTCGATATCATCAAGAATCATTTTTATTCTTGCGCTGTCATCGCAAATACCATAAGCAATGGCCATAAAGTTTACCGGCGTAACCATATTGTTGCCATGCACAGAGCCATCTTTATCTCTCCAGTGTATGTAACATTTTTTCTCATCATCCCAGAAGCCACCTGCTGAAGTTTTTTTATTGAAACTTGTTTTTAATTCTTCTGCAAACTGCTGATAGTATTTTTCTTTTGTTGTGTTGCCTAACTGTTTTTCTATAGCTGCCCATAAAACAAGCGCGTGATACAACTTGGCATTTACAAAAGCATTCTCGTAAGACGCCCAAATAATATCAATCCAATCGCTTCCCCTTTTTTGTGTGTGGCTGTCGGTCATCATTTCAACAAGACCATTATTATTGCTGTCTCTCTTTATGATCCAGTCCAGCGCTTTTTCACACGATTGCTGTTGTGTCTTTACCCATGCTATATCACCGGTTTGATCATATAGTTCAGCAACGTTGGTAACAAAATCAGGGTTAGCATCCAGAAGGTATCCCCATTGAGCTTCGTAAAATCCTTTATCAGTAAATTTTCCGGGCATAGCATCTTCGTTGGTGTATGCCCATCTTGCCCATACTCTGCCGTCTTTTGAAATGGCATTGTCGCGATAAAAATCGAGGCATTGTTTGTAGCCTTTTAAATAATTACTGTCGTTTATAGCAAGTCCCATTTGTGCAATATATTGTTCGTGCAAACAAATCGGACCGTAAGGCGTGTGCCAGCTATTACCACCAAAATGTTGTTTGTCAATGACACCGATTCTGGCAATGGTATTTAATACTGCGTTTACTTGTTCCCCGTTTATACCGGTTAAATTTCCGCGGTCAGATTCTTTCTTGTAATTAAAGTACGAGAGCGTAATGCGCTCACTTGTTGTGCCGGCACTAATTCTAACAGGTGCCCATACATCTGTTGTGTCACGTATAAATCGTCTCCTGTGCGTACCGGAATCAAAACGTGGTAACATTTCATGTTCGGCAACGGCAATAGTATATTCAAGCTTATCTGCAGTTGTGCGACTATAGCTCATTGCGACCTGTTTGCCGGGAACATCAACGGCAACGGTTAATCCATTACCGGTCTTACTGTTCCAAAATTGTGTTGCGCTGCTATGAACGCCATAAGTGTCAAGCTTTTTATTAAAAAGATAAAACCAAGCCAGTCCGCCATAATCTGTATAAGCGCCTTCCCAGGTGTCCATACTTTTAAATGTAAAAACAGGAAGAGACACTTTTTCTGCGGTTACAGATTTTGAGATGGTTCTTGAGATATTAAATTCTATGCTATCGGCGATAATGTTGAACGTCCATGTTTCATTTATTGGATTCGCTTTATCACCATAAACAATTGCTGACACAATGATCGTATTTGCGCTGATTTTTACTTCAGGCTGAGTTAAAAGTTGCAGAGTTGAATAAGTTGAATCCTGTGTTTTTATTAATGAATAAATACCTGCGTCATCTTGAATTACTTGTTGCCCATTTATTATTAATGATGAAACATTTGCTTTTTGGTTGTAATCTAATGTCATCTTTATTCTACCGTTACCAAACACCACTTTTTTCTCCGTGATATTGTTGTTGATGGCTGCAATTTGAGCGATGCTTTCAACTGAATTGCCGCTAAAATAACCAAGCAGGATTAGACAAAGCAGGAGTTCTTTATTTAACATCAGGTTGTTTTGATAGCATCAAAAATATAGCAGTGTTTGCAGATGAGGGAATGAAATTAATAAAAAACTATCCCCAAAGCTTTAAAGCCGAGGATATTGCGGCATGGTGAGCGCTAAAGCTCAATATTGATCTGCTGAATAAAGTTCGAAATATATAAGTGAGTGAGACAACAGGGATGCCATGAAAACAAAAAATAAAGCAACTGTTACAATGCTGATCGCTTTCATTTACCGTATCAAATTCTACTATTAGTGAATGTTTGCTGTCGCTTACTGCCTGTATGTTGTACGATACTTCGGCTATATTATCTTTTACTGTTAACAGGCGGCTTTCTTCATCAACAGTGGAAATTTGTTTGTCATCACCTTCAGTTAATTTTTTATTCAGTTGCTCATAATTTCCTTTGCGTTGTCTAAGCATTTCAAGCTTTTGGTGAACTTCTTTTTTCTTTAGTTCTGATGCCTGCCTGTCTTCGGCTGCATCACATTCATCAAGTTCCTTCAGGTAGGTTTCTATCTTGTCTTCAATATTTGCCAGGTGTTTTTTGAGCTTGTCTTCATTAAAATTATTTTTCTTGTTGTTCTGTGCTCTTAGCTTGGTGCCGTCAATACCGATCACTTCTTTTGAAAACATATCTTCACCTTTCAAAAATGATATGAAGATCTTATAGGCATTTTTCAGTGCATCATCATTGTTCTTGCGAAAGTCTGCTATGGTGCGATACGATGGTTTTAACTGATGCATGAGCCACCATACTTCCACGTTACGTTCGCACTCTGTTTCAAGCTTGCGGGATGAACGAATGCGATTTAAATAACCATAGTAATAAAGTTTAAGCATATCCTTTGCATGAAACGGCCCACGACCTTCCTGTTTGCAAATGGTTTTATTAAAACCCAATGCTTTTAAATCAAGCAAGTCTACAAACAGGTCTATCACGCGAACAGCGTTATCTGCAGCTATTAGTGTATCTACACTCAGCATGCTTATTTGTTCTCTTGATGTACCTTGTTGAAAGTTCATGCTTGTTTAAACAATAATTACGTTCCTGTTGCTGCGCGATTTAATAACTTGTTTATAAATCGCTTTGAATTTTTAAATTGGTTTTTGCACAGTCTGACAAGCGATGCCACATGCACTGCAGCCGGTAACGTAAATAATCTAAAATAAAAAAGCCCCGGTTTTGTTGCCGGAGCCTTTTAGTATTTACCTTTCTTATCTCTTTTGTCGTTGTTTCGGAAAGAAGTTTCCGTTTTGCAATTTAGACGAAGTGCCTTCTGCAGGTCCAAAATGACTCATGGCACAACGGAAGCCGATCGTACTGCTGCTTTGATCTTCTTCCATGAAACGGCGGGCACCGGGGCTTAGCCAGTAAGGCATGTCAAGCCAGCTTCCTCCTTTAATCACTCTCGATTTATCACTTACTAACGTTGTTACACCATAACCATAGCTTACTCGGCTGAGAGAATCTCCATCAAGATAATTTATAGCATAAGAATGCTGATAGTTGCGACGAACTGAAAGATCTGAATCATTTTCAGGAATATATTTAATACGACCGAGACTGTCTCTCAAATTTCCCTGCCCACCACTCATATCAACTTTGGTGAAAACATTACCACGATATGGATTCAAATCTTCAACATCAAGATTGTTCATCGGTCTGTACACATCAGCTACCCATTCATTTACGTTGCCACTCATATTGTATAAGCCAAAGCCATTGGGGAAGTAAGAATTCACGGGAGCAGGAATTGCTGAACGGTCGTTCAAACCACCGGGAGTTCCCATGTAATCGCCGTTTCCACGCTTGAAGTTTGCAAGAAATGCGCCCTGCCATGCCCCCTTCTTTGTAGCACGCAAATTATCGTAACCGGAATTTTTCCACGCATAAATTTGTTTGTTGGCAATCAATTCCTCGCCTCTCTTCTTTTCAGATCTGCGGGGTTGCGGATTTTCACTCACCAAACCATAAGCTGCATATTCCCATTCAGCTTCAGTAGGTAAACGATAATCAGCATATAAAACTCCGTCTTCAAAATCAACATGGGTACGAGGCCTTCCCTGTGCATCCATCAAAGGATTTTTCTTTGGCTTGCCGGGAATTCCTTCATATTCACCCATCAGATAACTTTTTGTGTTGAAGTTATCCTGTCCACCGCCATTCAATTCCTGTTTGATGACGTTTTTATTTTGGTAACCCGCATCAATCAATGCTTTTTCATTCACGCGGTCAGTACGCCAGATACAAAAATCATGTGCCTGTTTCCACGTTACACCAACAACCGGATAATAATTATAAGATGGATGACGGAAATAAAATTCTACGTAAGGTTCATTATAAGCAAGTTCACTGCGCCAAACAAGTGTGTCAGGATAAGCGCCACGCAATACAGCTTCGTACTGAGGATCAGAGAAAACATTATTCAGCCAGTGCAGATATTCCCTGTAGTGAACGTTTGCCACTTCCGTTTTATCTATGAAAAATGAGTTTACGGTAACGCGGCGAGGAACATTATTCCAGTCTCCCATTACATCTTCCTCTGTAGAACCCATTGTAAAAGTGCCGCCTTGCACAAATACAAGACCGGGACCGGTCTTCACGTCTTTTGCTTTGAACACATAAAAACCGCCCTGGTTTTTATCGTTGTAGTTCCATCCTGTAGCATTACTTTGATCATGTTTGTTTTTGTTGAATAAACCATTTTTACATGAAGCAAGACTTACTACTGCAGCTATAAATAAAAGGCTTCTGAATTGTTTTAGCATTGAAACACCGTTTTGCTGAATAAATTAACGTCTGGTGAAACAGATTATTGTTCCCATTTATTGAGAAGTGCGAATATAATCGATTTTACCAACGAAAAAAGGAAATACAGCTTATTTTACAATTAAAGCTGCCTCGTTTTCGTTTCTATTCTGTAAACATTTTTTAATGAGAAAATATTCAACCCACACGCAAGGTTCGCTAACTTTTGCAACAGTTGCAGGTGAAACAAAAATGTTTCATATTTGTTGTGGATTTGAAAATTCTTATCTTCAAAAAATCATCTAAATTAATCCTGTATAGCCAAAACTCTACACTTTACACTGCTGGTACAATGAGGAAATTTTTAATTGGCTTATTAATTGTTCAGCTATTTTTGCAACCGTCTAAATTAAAAAATCAATGATCAGAATTACATTGAGATCAACTGCTTTGGTTACGTTATTATATTTTGGAATAACGACTGCTGCCCTTGCCCAGGATTCACAACCCATCAACATTGTTACTACCGCCGTACCTTTTTTAAGAATTTCACCTGATGCGCGTTCCGGCGGAATGGGCGATGTAGGAATTGGAATTTCACCTGATGCAAATTCAGGATTTTGGAATCTTGCAAAAACGCCTTTTGCAACAAGCACCACACAAATCGGCGCAACTTATACTCCATGGTTAAAAGATATCGCACAGGATGTTTATCTCGCCACAGTTGCAGGTTACTATAAATTCTCTGACGAGCAGGCAATCTCAGGCTCTATACGTTATTTCAATTTAGGAGAAATTCAGTTTGTTGATTTCAATGGTAATCCTCTTAACACAAGTCGTCCCCGTGAATTTGCTATTGATTTTGGCTATTCAAGAAAAGTTGCAGATAATCTTGGTGTAGGTGTAACATTAAGATATATCAATTCAAATCTTGCTAACGGAAGTTATAACGGAGTAACTTACAAGGCAGGCAACGCAATCGCTGCTGATCTTTCTGTGTTTCATTCAGGGCTCAACGATGAAGGAATGGGACTCACTTATGGATTAAGCCTTAGTAATCTTGGTTCAAAGATCGGTTACACGAACGATGCGAAATCAAAAGATTTTATTCCCGCCAATCTTGGCGCCGGTCTTGCTTATACATGGGTGTTCCAGGAAACCAGCAAGTTTACTCTTGGTGTTGATGTAAACAAACTGCTGGTGCCCGCTGCTCCAGAATATACCGGCGATTACACCACAGATTCATTGAATCTCGAAGATTATCACAACATGAGTGTTTTCAATAGCTGGTTCAAATCTTTTGGAAACAAAGCCATCACTTTTGCAGGCGGTGCCGAATATACTTATAATGACCAGTTCTCTTTGCGTGCAGGATATTTTTATGAAGGCAAGAACCAGGGTGGCAGAAGATATTTCTCTGCCGGTGTTGGCTTAAAGTATAATATATTTCAATTTAATTTTTCTTATCTCGCTCCGTCCGGAAATGGTGTAACACGTAATCCTCTTTCAAATACTTTACGTTTTGGTGTAATCTTCGATATAGGCGGCGAAGCGAGCGACAACGCTAATCCATAAATAATTTCATTGCATTTATAAAGCCGGGATTTTTATGAACCCGGCTTTTGTTTTTTATGGCATCGTTCCTTGCGTCGCACACTTATACTGCATAAGAAAAATCATCTTTAAATATTTGGAATCTTTAGTCACAAAAATGTTCTTCGCTTTTTATTTGATTACTTTTTATTTTCAAAAATTACATTTGCGTTTGTTTTGAGTATAAGAATATTCAACAAAAAGAGCAAGATTGAAATGTTTGCTTAGTAAAGAACAAAGCGTTGAAGAGTGCGACGCAACGGAAGATGCACAGAGATTTACAGCCGGGCTCATAAAAAATTCTTTTTCCATTTTATTCAAAAAATATCTATGAATATTCGTATCGGACTTGGTGTAGATTTTCATCAATTGCAGGAAGGAAGAGAGTTATGGATCGGCGGAGTGAAAATACCGCATTACAAAGGTGCGTTGGGGCACAGCGATGCAGACGTTTTGCTTCATGCCATTTGTGATGCTTTATTGGGCGCTGCATGTTTAGGCGATATTGGTCAGCATTTTCCTGATACATCTGAAGAATATAAAAATATCGACAGCAAAATTTTATTAAAGAAAACTTATGAACTGATAAAGGCAGAAGATTATAGTATTATCAATATTGATACGGTGCTGTGCCTTCAATTGCCTAAAATAAAACCTTACATATCTTCCATGCAGGAAACCATCGCTGGCATACTTTTTTTACAATCTAAAGATGTTTCAATTAAAGCCACCACAACCGAACGAATGGGATTTGTAGGCAGAGAAGAAGGGTTGATGGCTTACGCCACTGCGTTATTGCAAAAACTTTAAGGGCCACTGAACAACATTTATTTAGTTTTGCCGCCGTGGAAAAAATAACAGTTAAGATAATCAATCATTCTTCTAATCCTTTGCCATCTTATGCAACACATGGCGCGGCGGGAATGGATTTGAAAGCATATTTAAATGCTCCGTTGATATTACAACCTATGCAAAGAGCCGCAGTGCCAACAGGTTTGTTCATTGAATTGCCGGAAGGTTTTGAAGCGCAGATTCGTCCACGTAGCGGACTTGCATTGAAACATGGCATTACGTGTTTGAATACGCCGGGCACAATTGATGCAGATTACCGAGGTGAAATAAAAATTATCCTGATCAATTTATCGCAGGAGCTGCAAACAATACAACATGGCGATAGGATTGCTCAAATGATAGTGAATAAAGTAACTGCTGTTGAATGGCAACCTGTGATAGAAATAAATGAAACACACAGAGGAGAAGGTGGATTTGGACATACGGGTAAATCATAAATCAAAAGAATGAAAAAGGTTGAATACGTTCTGATTTTTTTAATTGCAATTGCAAGCTGCAGACCTGCAAAAAAAGTGCAGCATATAGAGCAGGCTATTTCAAAAAAAGATACTTCTGAAAGAGTAGTTGCAAAGCCTGAAGAAACAGAAAGAAAACACATTGATACTTTCGCAGTCGTAAAGAATATTGTTAGCAATATTGTTGTACATCCCATTGATTTCACAACATTTTCTGCCAAAGTAAAAATAGATTACGAGGGGAAAGAAAACAGCGACCAGGCAACAGCTTATATACGCATTCAAAAGGATAGTTTGATATGGATATCACTTACAGGTGCTTTAGGAATTGAAGGGATGAGAGTGATGATAAAAAAAGACAGCGTAAAACTGATGAACAAACTTCAGAAAGTTGTACAATTCCGCAGCATCGCCTATTTACAGGAACTTACCGAAATACCTTTTGATTTTGAAAATATACAGGATGTAATTGTTGGCAACCCGGTTTTTATTGACACGAATCATATTGTTTCTTACCAGATAAACGGAAATGATCTGCTTGTACTGATGATAGGAAATATTTTTAAAAATCTTATTACACTTGATGACAAAAGTTTTAATATCCTGCACAGTAAGCTTGATGATGTTGATTCAACACGCAATCGCACTGCTGACATAACTTATGATGATTATGAAAATGCAGGCTCCTTTGGTTTCAGCACAAAAAGAAAAATCACTGTTGCGGAAAAATCCAAACTCGATATTAATCTTGATTTCAAGTCTTATAACTTTAACAAACCACAAGATTATCCTTTCAATATTCCTAAAAATTATAAACGCAGGTAATAATGCCTGTTATAATACGTTAATTTAGCATCAACTCCATTAAATCTTTACAGCATGATGAAAAAACTGGTTATTGGTTTACTTGCATTTGCATTTTCATTAAGTGCACATGCACAGGAAACAAAAGAAGATATCCAGAGAAAACAACAACAATTGCTACAGGAAATTTCTCAACTGAATAGTACACTCAGCCAAATTAAAAAAAATAAAAAGCAATCACTCGGGCAGTTGGCTTTAGTGCGCCGAAAAATTTCTGCAAGGCAAGAATTGATCAATAGCATCAACAAAGAACTTCATCATCTTGATGATACTATTTATACTAATCAGATAAAAATTTACCGCCTAAAAAAAGAATTGGATACTTTAAAAGATCAATATGCAAAGAGCCTTTTGTTTGCATACAAGAACAGAAGCAACTATGATTATTTGAATTTTCTTTTTTCCGCCACCAGTTTTAACGATGCAATAAAAAGAGTTGCATATTTAAAAAGTTATCGTCAATACAGGGAAACGCAGGTAAACTCCATTCTTAAAACACAGGATTTATTACAGAATCAAATTGGCTTGCTTAACTCTAACAGGCTTCAAAAAAATAGTTCACTGAAAGAACAAAGCAAACAACTTACTGTTCTCGAAGATGATAAAAAGGAACAAGATCAGGTCGTAAAACAATTGAAGGGACAAGAAAAAGATATTGCTGCACAAATAAAAGAAAAAGAAAAAACAAGACAGAAATTACAAGTGGCACTGCAAGCGGTGATACGAAGAGAAATTGAAGCTGCTAAAAAGAAAGAACAAGAACGATTGGCTGAAGAAAAAAGAAAACAGCAGTTAGCGAACAATAACGCAAATAATCCAAGCTCGGGTGCTGCAAATAATAACGATTCGAAAAGTTATACGGGCTCAAGCGGTGTAGTAAACCCAAATAAAACTAATCGTGTTTATAGTCCTTTTGAATCTACTACGGAAGAAACAAATGTTTCTATCAATTTTGAGAATAATCGGGGAAGACTTCCGTGGCCCGCTGATCAGGGTTTCGTTTCTACGCATTTCGGACGTTACCAGGTGCCGGGTACACAGCTTTGGGGCGACATGCCGGGCATAGAAATTTCTTTGCCGGTTAATTCAAATATTAAAGCCGTTGCTGATGGTGTAGTGTCTGCAATATTCGATCTTGGCGGCGGTCAGACTGTTGTTATCCGACACGGAAAATATTTTACTACGTATAACAACTTATCATCTGCAAGTGTTAGCAAAGGACAAGAAGTGAAAGCAGGAAAAGTTCTTGGAAAAGCAGCAATGGGAACAAATGGCGATGGTCAAATTATTTTCATGGTAACAAACGATAAGAACGTGAACCTTAATCCTGAAAGTTGGTTGAAGTCGCGGTAAGAGTGTTGGATTAAACTAAAGAACTATTTTGAAATGGGGAATTTTGAAATTTTATTGTTGCTTTCCTGATAGTACCATGTAAGAAAAAGCTTAATAACAGTGCGACTTTTGGTCAATAAAAAAGAAAAAGCTGCTCCCGGTGAACAGCCTTTTCTTTTTATTGTGCAAATTTATTTTGGTTTATCCTTTAATAATTTTTTGCGCGAATACCACTTTATTGTCTTGCATTACTTGTATAAAGTAAGCGCCGGGTTTAAGGTCTTTACCAAATTTAAATGAACTTCCGTTTATCATTTGTGTTGAAAGAAGCTTTCCCTGCAAATTCGTAAGGCGGATAATAGTTTCGGCATTTGATGCAGGCAGATCTATAATAAACTCGTCTTTGCTTGGATTTGGAAAAACATGGATCACTGCAGAAGTTGTTACTGCGTTATCTACGTTATCCGATGGTAATGTTTGATATACGTATGAGCCCTTTGTATTGCCCGTAACAACCTGGGTGGAACCATCGCCGCGCAGATCGACCCATCGAAGCGGAGTGAAAGTAAAAGCAACGGGTTTGGTTTGAAAATTAGGCTTATTCTCTCCGCTTGCTATAAATGAAGGTCTTGTAGCTGAGCCCACATTTTTGTAGTAAGTTGTGTTGATAAAGAGATCGGGTAATCCGTCATGATTCCAATCATGAAAAGATACATTGAAGAAAGCGGTGCTTTGAGCGATATCATTGAAAGGATCTTCTGAACCGGCAACATGAACAAAAGAGGGGGCTTTTGTTGTTCCAGTATTCTTCAGATAAATTTCATTGCCTTCATCATCTGTTATAAGACAGTCGTAATCGCCGTCTCCGTCAAGATCTGCAAATGCAGGACTGGCAACACCTGAGGTCAGGAACTTTACCATGCTTAGTGGATTATTTGCTGCCGATTGTTTTTCAAAGGAAGGATTTTTAGCAGTCCCAATATTTTTGTAATAAACAATTGCCCCTGTACTTCCTTCCCCTACGAAACAATCATAATCTCCATCGCCGTCAATATCTATGAAATATGGTATGGAGAGTGTATTTGTTACAACTTTGCTCAAAGGATTGCCTGAACCATTTATCTGTTTGAACTGTGGGCTTTTATTGGAACCTTCATTTTTGAAGAAATACATTTTTGCAGTTCCGTTTGTAAACTCACCGCTAAAGCAATCGAGATCGCCGTCGCCGTCAATATCAATAAAAAAAGGATGACTTTCTTTGTTTGATGCAACCGAAAAATTTTTTAAAGGGTTGTTATGATCAACCATAAAATTATTTTTCTGCGCAAGTGCACTTAAACCAAAAAATAAAATTGGAACGGTACAGATTTTTGAAGTAACGGATTTCATAAATTCTTGTTTAGTGAACATTTTCATAGCTGATGCATTCATAGTATTTATAAAAGCTTCTGATAATTAATTCTCAGAAATTAATAAATAAAATTAAATTTTTCTTTTCAGTTAGAGAATTAAACCATGCAATTATTTTTTGAAGATATAATTGCCTTAGATACAAGTGATGAACAAAACTATAGAAGCCTGGATTTTTTAAATGAAACAAAGACATTGCACCCGATTGCAAAAATTAATAGGAGGTAACTATTTGCAATCTTATTTTACTTTTTGCAGGAAGATTAAATACTTTGTAAATACAATTAAAGCTTTCTTGAATTACTTGCGATATACAGAGAAAAAGCTGCAATAGCTATGTCTTTTAAAAAATTTATGTAAGATAATTGTTTCATTTCCAGATCACCCGAATGCAAATAATTCGGAAGATGGATAGCCAGCGCAAATAAAAATAAAAGTAAAGCCAGAAGATAGCCGGCTATCTTTACTTGTTTATGAAAGATAAAAGCTAATCCTGCCAAAATAAAAGCTACTCCGACTATATAAAACCATACGTCCCCGCCGGGTAAAAAAGATGGTATATAATTTACCAGGTTTTCAGGTTTTAAAAAATGATATACCCCATAGGCTGCCAAAACAATTCCTAAAATTATAATGGCAATACGAGAAATTATTGCTTCTTTCATAATGGGAGTTTTTTGCAGTATTAAGTTAGCAAATTGTTTTCGTTGAACCATATCTGGCAAGCATCAGACAAGTGCTGATTGTATAATAAAATCATTTTGAACACATAATACAAAACAAAAACTAGGAATCTTTTGTTCAAAATAATTACTGATTTCTTCTCAAAAAAATTTTGCTCCTTCTTAGAAATCATAAAACATTTATTATAACACGTTGCCTTTTAAAAATCTACCCTACTTTTATGAGCCTCTAAAATACAAACAATGAAGTTAATTTCTTATCTGAATGACGGGCACGACCAGCTTGCATTTCTTGTTGACGGATTAGTGTACAATGCAGATCTCGTGCATATGGAACTCCCTTCCTCTATGGGTATGCTTTTGAATTATTGGGAAGATCTCTACCCATTGGCTCTATCTGTAAACCAGGCCATTATTGATGGAAGAATCTCAAAAGCAAAAGGCGTTGCAATTGAAGAGGTAGAATTGTTATCACCCATTCCCTTTCCTTCAAGTTGCAGAGATGCATATGCGTTTCGTCAACATGTTGCTACGGCGAGACGCAACAGGGGCGCAGCGATGATCCCTGAATTTGATCAATATCCTGTTTTTTACTTTACTAATCATCATAGTGTGCAGGGGCCGGGAGAAATTATGTGCATGCCCGACCATTTAGAGAAGCTTGATTTTGAATTGGAAGTCGCTATCGTAATCAGCAAATACGGGAAAAATATAAGAGCAGAAGATGCCGATGAATATATCGGGGGGATGATGATCATGAACGATATGAGTGCCCGCAAGTTGCAGACGGAGGAAATGTTACTCAATCTTGGACCGGCAAAAGGAAAAGATTTTTGTACAGTGCTTGGCCCGTGGTTCGTTACATTAGATGAATTGGAAGAATATGAAGTTGCAGCAAAAGAAAATCATGTAGGGAAAAATTGGAATCTTTCAATGAAGTGTTTTGTAAATGGTGTTCAGATGAGCGAGGGAAATCTTAGTGATATGAATTGGACCTTTGCTGAAATTATAGAACGCTGTTCCTACGGAACAACATTGTATCCGGGGGATGTTATCGGAAGCGGAACTGTTGGCACCGGCTGTTTTCTCGAATTAAACGGAACAGGTAAATTAAATGATCCTGCCTACAAGGAACAATGGCTGAAAGAAGGTGACGTTATTGAAATGGAAGTTGAAGGCTTAGGAAGACTAAAGAATACAATTATAAAAGATGAGGATGATTTTTCAATTTTAGCAAAAAAGAAAAATGTATAAGTACAATATATATAATTATTTCGGTTCAAATCTTAGAAGGCTTATCTCTTCTTAGAAATCATATCTCCTCCTTTAGAAACATTATCCGAGCAATTGTAAAAATTGATCTTCACTGATAATTTTTACAGTATTTATTTTTTTTGCTTTCTCCAGTTTGGTGCCTGCATCTTCACCAACAACAAGATAGTCTAACTTGCTGCTTACTCCGCTTACAATTTTGCCGCCATGCTTTTCAACCAAAGCTTCGGCAACATCCCTTTTTAATTTATTAAGTGTGCCCGTGAATAGAAACGTTTGTCCCTGCAAAGTGTTTGCATCAACAGATTCCTTTTTAACATTCTTAAATTGCAAACCAAGTTCTTTCAACTCCGCAAGCATCTCCAGGTTTTGTTTATTGTGAAAGAACTTGTTAATGCTTTGCGCCACCTTAACTCCGATGTCTTCCAGTTGTTGTAAATCTTCTTCGCTCATTGAAGCAAAGTCCATTAAATTTTCTACCGCGTTGGCAAGAGTTTTTGCAGTTGTTTCACCAACATAACGAATGCCGAGTGCGTATATCAGGCGATGCAATGGTTGTTGTTTTGAAGCCTCAATTGCAGTTTTTAGATTAGTAATTGATTTCTCGCCAAAGCCTTCTAATTTTCGTATCTCGTCGTAATTCAAAGTGTAAATGCCCGGAACATCCTTCAATAATCCAAGTTCATAAAACTTTATCACGTTGGCTGCGCCAAAAGTTTTTATATCCATCGCGTCTTTGCTTACAAAATGGATGATGCGTTCAACAACCTGCGCAGGACACTCAATATTTATGCAACGCCAAACTGCTTCACCTGCTTCGCGATACAACTCGCTATGGCAAACGGGACAATGTTTCGGAAATACAATATTTTTTTCGCTGCCCTCTCTCAGCTCAGGCAATGATTTTACAATTTGAGGAATTACATCGCCGGCTCTTTCCACCAAAACATGATCACCAATCTTTAAATCCTTTTCTTTTATATAATCTTCGTTATGAACAGAAATGCTTGAAACGGTTACACCTCCGATGTGTACAGGATTTAATTTCGCAACAGGTGTTACTGCACCTGTTCTTCCAACCTGGAATTCTACACCTTTCAATTGAGTAGTGGCTTGTCTTGCCTTGAATTTAAAAGCCATTGCCCAGCGGGGATGATGAGTTGTCATTCCCATTCTGTCCTGCAATTCCACATCATTTACTTTTATCACCATGCCATCAATTTCATAAGGAAGTGTGTCACGCATTTCTTCAAAATCATGCACGTGCTTTATCACTTCATCAATGCCTTTTACAACAATTTTTTCTTTTTGCGGTGAACGAAAACCACAGTTCCATAAAAGTTCAAGCGTGCCGCTGTGTGTGCCCAAAAGATTTTTTCTGATGTGAGCAGGATGATCGCCCGGTATCCCATCAATCGAAAAATAAGTTCCATCCATCATTGTATAATAACTCACATGATAAAGAAACGCTTCGAGACTTCTTTTGGCAACGATCTTTGGATCTTTAATCCGCAGGCTTCCGCTTGCTGCATTACGTGGATTGGCAAGTGCACCAAGTCCCTGCTCAGCCAAAGCATCATTGTATTTTTTGAAAGATGCTTTGCTCATGATCACTTCACCACGAATTTCTATTTGCTGAATGCCATACTTTGAAAATGGCGCCGACAAAGGAATTGAACGAACTTGTTTGATGTTAGTGGTTATATCTTCACCTTCAACTCCGTCGCCGCGTGTTGCACCACGAACGAGCCGGTCGTTTTCATAGATCAATGAAATGCTCGCTCCATCAAACTTAGGCTCGATACAATATTCTATTGTAGAAAGTCTTGTAAGTTCTCTTGCTTTTCTGTCAAAATCTACAAGATCATCCGCATTATAACTATTGTCTAAACTCAGCATTGGTACAAGATGCTGAACGGTGGGAAAAGATTGATTCAAAGTGCTGCCTACACGTTGTGTGGGAGAATCGGGAGTAATTGAATCAGGATTTTCTTGTTCCAGTTTTTCAAGCTGTTTATATAATTTGTCGTATTCAGAATCTGCAATTAAGGGATCATCCAGAACATAATACCTGTATTCATGAAAGCGAAGCACATCCCGTAAATGTTCAATATCCTTTAGGAGAATGATTGCTTGCTGAAGGAAATCATTCGAACTTTCCTGCAAGTGTTTTATTTCTTGTGCTGTGTACATAAAACTGATCGATTGTGCGATAAAGATAAATGAGAATCTCTCTCTATTGAAGCACACAAAATTTTAAAGTGTTATTTTTACACGGTTTAATAAATTCGCGGAAATGGTTGTCATCATTTAAGCGACCTGAAATTGAGAAATGTTTTGTCATGATGAGAAAAGAACCTGCCGTTATTACTGAATCCCGCAAAGCAAACGGAGAATTAATTACTGATGTAAAAAAACTTGTTGAATCATATCCCTGTGTTCCCATTACGGTTGATTGTGTGATCTTTGGCTTTGATGAAAATGAACTGAAAGTTTTACTCATTCGCAGTGATCTTGAAATGTTTAAAGACAAATGGACTTTGCTTGGTGATTTTGCAACCGATAATGAAATCCTCGACGATGCTGCATATCGTGTGCTCCGCGAAAGAACAGGAATGGATGATGTTTATCTTGAGCAGGTAAAAACTTTTAGCCGGCCGGATCGCCATCCTGGCGGCAGAGTGCTTACTGTGGCATATTGTTCATTGTTGAATATTGAACATCATCAATTAAAAAAAATGGATCATGAGTTGCATTGGCACAGCGTAAAAAATATTAAGGAAATGGCGTTCGATCACAAAGAAATATTGGATGAGTGTTATGCCTGGCTGCAAAAAAGAGTACAGGAACATCCGCTCGGGTTTAATCTTCTCCCCGAAAAATTTTCACTTCGCGAACTCCAAAATTTGTATGAAGCAATCCTTGATATAAAAATGGATCGGCGCAACTTTAGAAAAAAATTCTTTGCAATGGATTTCCTCATTGATACAGGAGAATTTGAAGATGACGTTCCGCACCGACCGGGAAAACTATATCAGTTTGATTTTAAAAAATATGAGCACAAAAAGAAAAAATGGAGCGGCATTGATTTTTAATTTTCATTCCGCTGCAAACTCTGATTTTATTTTTTGGTGCCTGTCTATTGTGCAGGCATTAAGCTTCTGTTGCTCACACTTCAGCGTTCTGACCGCTGTTTGATCTTTTTTGCATCCCGAATTAAAATGATATTCTAAAAATCTTCTTTCCATTAATCTGCATAAATCCATTTTGATTATTTAAATTGTGGCAAAATCCTATTAACAAAACCAAAGATTAATCGCTTCGCCAACATGCATTCAGCTAAAGAATCAATACATACTGCAGATTTTAAAAATGCTGAAGCGTATATTTTGAATCGCCTGCAAAATGAATTAGCCCCAACTCTTTTTTACCACGGCTTTCATCACACGCCTGACGTAATGCAGGCAGCCATGAAAATTGCAGACGAAGAAAATATTACTGAAGAAGAGAAAAAATTATTGCGCATCGCCGTAGCATTTCATGATGCCGGTTTTATTTACATATATAAAGGGCATGAGCAAAAAGGATGCGAGATGGCTAAAGAAGCTTTGCCCCGGTTTGGATTCTCTCCTCAACAAATTGAAGCAATTTGCCAAATGATAATGGCTACCAAAATTCCGCAGGATGCTAAAAATAAACTCGATGAAATAATATGTGATGCGGATCTTGATTACCTAGGGCGCGAAGATGTTTATCTCGTTGCGGCAACATTATTTGAAGAAGCAAAAATCTATTTAAATATTCCTGATGAAGAAAAATGGGATCAAGTGCAAATCAGATTTTTAACGCAACATCACTATTATACTTCTTACTCAAAAAAAACAAGAGAGCCGGGGAAATTAAAATATCTCGAATCGCTGTATGCAAAGATCGCAAATGCCTAACTTCCTCCCTGTTTTGTAAGTGCTGAAATTTTTTCATTGGCAGCTCTTAGCCGTTTGCATAAAATTTTTATCACTCCTTTTACAACTTCAGGGCGAGATTCTATGAGATCATAAAAAGGATCCTGGTCAATATGAAAAAGAACGCAATCAGTTACTGCTGTTACCGAGGCTGAGCGTGTTTCAGTATCAAGCAAAGAAAGTTCTCCGAAAAAATCCTTTTCTTTTAACGTTGCAAGTATCTGTTCACCTTTATGAATTTTCACTTCACCGCGATGGATAATGTACATGCAATTGCCGGGTTCACCTTCCTTTACAATTTCTGTATCCTGCGGCACCTCTCTCTCCTGCATCAGATAAGCCATCTCTGCAAGAATTGTTTCGGGGGTTTCTGTAAACAGCGGCAGGGATTTTAATAAGAATACTCTTTCTATCAGAAGTAACCTTGTTTCTGTCGTTCGCATTTAAATAGAAGTAAATTTTTGCATTGAGAATTTCCTTGCGTTTAAACCTTTTCCACTTCATCAGCCAAAATATATTCGGCAGTTTCTTTTAATATTTTGTTTGATGTATGTAAAAACGGTTTTAAAAATTCCGGATTTATCATCAGTTTTTTTCCTTTGATGGTGTATAAAACACAAGCCTTCGTCCAATCATTGTAAAAATAGCCAACATCAAACAAAATATCTTTTATAAGTATTTCTTGAGTTAAATGCGGCTCAGCAATGTTTTTTCGCAATTCAAGACATTTGTCTTTTACAGGTGCATTCTCATAAATAAGTGTAAACACTGCTGAATATTCATTCGGTACAGTTACCTGAACCAATTCAAGTGCATTGGCATTTGCTTCTTTGTTTTTTATTTCAAAACCAATCTTTGCGCGACGAATCTTTTCCGCATCATAACAAAATCCGAAAAGAGTCATACACTTGTTTTGTAACTCTTTCAATTCTAATTGCAAAGCATTCAAAAGAATTTCATCATATTGCTGTTGCTGAAGAAAATTAATTTGATAAAGTAAATTACCTGCGGAATTCAGGCATTCGTGAATCGTTTTTTTATACATCTCATGATGATGCTTTGAATGCGTGTGCTGAAAAATAACTGGTAGCAAAACATCGGCTTTAGACGGAAATTGAGCTGCACACTCTTCTAATATTTCTGCAGCCGGTTCACTCTTTATTTTTCCCGCAATTGTTATAAGCTGCCTGCTTTTTTTGCCCTCACATTTTTCTTTCAGTAAATAATTTCTTATTTGCGGCAAACAATATTCACCATTGTTTTTTATTGCTTCCACTGCATAATTATCAATATCATCATTTATAAATGCTTTAAAAAGTTCATTGACGAGCAAGGCATTTCCGTTCATACCTGCTGCTTTAAATGCTGCCTGTCGAACCGAAGCATTTTCATCCGTCATTAACTTTAAAATTTTTTCAACAATGCCTTCATCCTTGATGTTACCGGCAACACTTAATGCATTTATTTTATCAACGTTATCAGCTGATTCAAACCATTCATTTAATTTTTGAAGTGCTGCATGCTTCTTTAATTCATCCTCTTGTTTCAATTGTACTGTTAATGCTTCTTTCTGCACTGATTTATCAGAATGTTCCAAAAATGCAGATACATCTGTTTGTTCATCTAATGAAGCAATTGTTTTAATAAAGGCAGCGAGTAAATGTGTATCTGTAGTTGTTGCTAGCAATTCACGTAAAAATGGCAATAGCTCTTTACAGTTATTTGTTTCGATAAGATTCAATGCGAGTTGTTTCACCTGCATTGAAGGATGCATTAACGCTACCTGAAAAAATTCTTTTTTATCTACTTCCTGCGATGCTACAAGCTGCAATATGGAAAAGGCTTCGGTTTCTGTACTGTTCTTTAATTTGTTCAATAAAAATTCAAGAGAATCATTATCTGTGATGGAAATAAAGCGTTCGTTCAGTGTACGTTTTTGAATGGCTTCTTCAAGAATGCCGGCATAATTTCCATCTACAAGTAGAGCAAAAATTATCCAGCACACAAGTAATCCTACCAATATATAGCCCAACAAATTAAAACTAATTTCGTGACCTGCAGGCTGCAGTATTAATAACATCAGCCCCATTGCAAGAAATGCAAAAGGGTCCATCAAACCTTTTATGATCGTATGTCCGCGCAACCTTTTATGAGTTGGTAACGGTTGCATTGTTGCAAGCATCACCGGCAATTGAATGGCGGCACGAAGCACGTCGGTAATCGCTGCCAAAATTCCGAACACGTAAAATGTTTCTGTTTCAGAGATATTCTTTGAACTGTAAATGATCGCTACAATGCAAACAATCAATAAAACTATTGGTGTAATAAGCATTGACCCTTTTAACCCTATCTTATCAACCAACTTGTTTGTTATAAATAATTTTACAACAAGTGTGACCAATCGTATCACTACAAGAAAAACAGCGAAGAAACTTGCGAGCTCAGTGTTCGTAGTAAACGCATGTTTTACATATCCGTAAAAAATATAGTTAACGATAATAAAGCAACAAAAAGAAAAGAAAGAAGTAAGTGCAAGATTTCTTATAAGTGTATTATCTATAATTGCGGACTTTATACTTTTTATGCTTTCTGTTGCATGATGTTTATGCTCGTGATGGGTTAATTCTTTCACTTCTTTCAACCGCATCAGATAAGGAAAGGTTGCAATCGAAATAATGATAAATCCTACGCCAACCCATAACAAATTTTCTGTTCCAATGATGGGTGTAAGTACTAATGCTGCAATGTAGCCGATCATTTTAGAAGGAATGTCTCCTGCGCTTACAATAGAAAAGAGTCGTTTGCTTTGTCTTACATCAAACAACAGAGCTGCAAGACCCCAAAACTCGAGATTGTTCAAAAGGTACAGCACATTGAAAAAACCAAGCAGCAAAAAAAGAATCAGTGGGCTATCTTCAAGCCGCATCAGGTATCGAAATACAACAATGCAAAGACCGTTAAACAGCAACACAGTTAAAATAAGTTTGCGCACGGGCAAACTATTTTCAAGTTTGTTATAAACGAAGCCTGTGATCCAAAGTAACCCTGCAGAGAGAATAAAAACTTTTGCCAAATCAGCGGTGGGTAAATGTTTCAGAAAAACGGAAATGCCTGTAGTGAAAAAAATTGCTATTGCAGCGCCATGAAAAAATTCAAAAGTAAAAAGCCTGAACACAAGTTTACTTTCAGATTCACGAATCGACAAAAACGATGAGATGGTTTTACGGAAGCTCAGAGTAAGATGTTTTTGGTACGTGTTAAATTTAGTGAAAATTATTTTAGCGAAAATTATGTTACCGGCTAAGCATTTCATGACATCGCCGGTTCGCCAGGGGGGATTACATTTATGATTCCTCCTTCAATTTAGCAGCAGTTCAATTCAAAGATCAGTTCTTACTGAAGTTAAAAAATTTCCGGTTTTCCTGCTTAATGATATTTCCTTTCTTTGCACAACTGATTTAGCTTCTAATACTTGCCTGGACATTTATAAAATATTCTTTCATTTCGCATGTTAAATCACCGCAATAAAAAATAAAGCTTGTTAAACAGGTGCACAAAAAAACTTCCTCTGTAAAGAGGAAGTCACGTTGTTTTTCAAAGGTGAGAGAGATTTTTCCGTCCCTAATTACCAAATGCTGTACCAAAATTTTTTTTGAATAATGATAACTTTAAAAAAGTTGTTAACTTAATCAGAAATAAATTCATGCAAAGGCATATAAATTTGAACAGTTAAGCTTTATATGTATAAGAGTGCGACATATGTACAAGAGTGCGACGCAACAAAGCTCAATAGTAGTAATTTAGTTTGGCTCATAAAAAGACCCATACAATAAAAGTGATCAATAAGTTCCATGAAAGTAAAACTGGAGGAAATAAAACCTGATGTTGATAGTTCGTTCAAGATCTTACTTACACCAAATTTGAATGATCTGTTTTACTGGCATTTTCATCCTGAATATGAAATTGTGTATGCAGAAGCGGCAAATGGAGTGAGGCATGTAGGTGATCACATTTCAAAATATGAGGGAAGCGATCTTGTTTTTATTGGTCCGAACATTCCTCATTTGAATTTTGATTATGGAGTGAAAACGTCTTGTGAGATTGTTGTAGTTCAAATGAAAGAAGATTTTTTAGGCAAAGATTTTTTTACGTTGCCCGAAATGTATGAAGTAAAACATTTGTTTGAGCGCGCTAAAACGGGAATTGCATTTTATGGCGGAACAAAAAAATTGATGAGTGAAAAATTAAAAATGCTTTCATCGCTACACCACTTCAAACAATTAATAGAACTGTTGAACATTTTTCAATTGCTTGCAACAAGTAAAGAGTTTATCGATTTGCAAAGCAGACCAATTGCCAACGCTTCTTTATTGAAAGAACAACAGCGCATGCATAAGGTTTATCATTTTATTGAAACACATTACCAGCAATCTATTGATGTAAATGAAGTAGCTAAGCTTACACATTTAACTACCGCTGCGTTTTGCAGGTATTTTAAAAAGTCAACACATTTAACTTTCACAGATTTCTTAAATCAATACAAAATTAATCAGGCAAAAAAATTACTGCTGCACGATAAAAATGTAACCGAAGCTTGTTATGAAAGCGGTTTTGAGAATTTATCTTATTTCAATAAAACTTTTAAAAAGATCACCGGAGAAAATCCGTCGCAGTTTAAAAAAAGGCACACCTTAATGTAGCATTGATAAATAATTTTGAAAAAGCTTGCGTTTCTTCATTTTAAAGTTTAACTTGTTATGCTTTTGATTCACTTCCTGTGATTGCCGTACCGCTGATCTGTCAAACACAATAAATTATCTCTCATTATTTACTAAAACCAAAAACAACTTCAATGAAAACATTATTTTTTGTTCTTGTAGTTTCAGTTCTGTATGCAGCTTGCACAGGAACTACAAGCGGTTCAAAAGAAAATAGCGACAGTACTGCGAACGCTTCAACTACTTCGGGCACTTCATCAATTTCTTATCCTTACACTGCCAGCTTCTCTTCTAAAATTTCGAGAGGCAAAGACTCCAATGCCTTGCTTGTTTTAAATTCGTATAAAGCATGGGAGAACGGTGATATGACTGCTCTTGCAAATACATTCAGTGATTCGATGGACATCACTTTTTCTGATGGTTCCGAATTCAAAGGCACACGTGATTCAGCTATAGCTATGGCAAAAAAGTATAGGGATAGCTTGTCTTCTGTGAAGATTGATATGAATGTTTGGATGCCGGTACATGCCGATGATAAAAATGGAGATGCTGTATTAGCATGGTATACAGAAACTGATACATATAAGAATGGAAAAGTTGATTCCATGTATTTTCATGATATAAACGGAATAAAAGACGGTAAGATAGATTTTATTGAAAGCTATGGCAGGAAAGCTAAAAAATAGAATAAATAGTTTCCCTGATAAAAACCAATCCCGCTTAGTAGCGGGATTGGTTTTTATCTCTTGAACAATTGTTTTATAACTCGAGCAACGTCTTCACCGGATCTTTTCCAAACAATAATAGTTCAGGATTTTCCAATAACTCTTTTACACGAACCAGAAAGCTTACACTTTCTCTTCCGTCAATAATTCTATGATCATAACTTACTGCAACATACATCATAGGTTTGATAACAACCTGTCCTTTTATTGCCATTGGTCTTTCCTCAATTTTATGCATTCCAAGAATCGCGCTTTGAGGCAGATTAATAATTGGCGTACTCATCAAACTTCCAAACACACCGCCATTTGTGATTGTAAAAGTTCCGCCTTGTAATTCTTCTATTGTTAATTTATTGTCTCTCGCTTTTGTTGCAAGCTCAATAACTTTCTTTTCAATGTCGGCCATGCTAAGGCTTTCAACATTGCGAATAACAGGAACGGTTAATCCGCGGGGTGTGCTTACTGCAATGCTTATGTCAGCATAATCGTGATATATTAACTCGTCACCATCAATATATCCATTCACAGCGGGCCATTCACTTAATGCAATTGAACAAGCTTTTGCAAAGAAACTCATGAAACCAAGATTCACTCCATGTGCTTTGTTGAATGCATCTTTGTTTTGTTTACGTATATCCATGATGCGTGTCATGTCCACTTCATTAAAAGTGGTGAGCATCGCAGTGGTATTTTTTGATTCAACAAGACGCCGGCTGATAGTTTTGCGAAGATTGCTCATTCTTTCGCGCCGCTCATTACGTGTAAAAAGTTGCTGACCATCGAATGCTTTTTTACCGGGATGAGACAAAGCTTCAAGCACATCATGTTTTAAAATTTTTCCGCTTGGTCCTGATGGAGTAATTGTTGTTGGATCAACTTTTTTATCGGCAATAATTGCGGAAGCAACAGGTGTTGCTTTAATGTTATTTGGGACAGCAGTAACAGATGCCATTGGAGGTGGCTGTACAACAATAGCTGGTTTTACTTCTTCTTTTTTACTTGCTTCTTGTTGTTTACTTGTTTCCTGAACCTTGACACTTGTTTCTTGTGTTTTTGTTTCTTGTGCTCTTGTTTCTTGAGGCTTGGTTTCTTCCTCAGGTTTTTCAGCAGTTTCGTCAATGTGTGCTAACACCGAACCTACATGTAAAGTGTCACCTTCTTTCGCAATTGTTTTTAATGTGCCTGCTTGTTCTGCGTTTACTTCGAAAGTTGCTTTTTCGCTTTCAAGTTCGGCGATCACTTCATCGCGATCGACATATTCACCATCTTTTTTCAGCCATTTCAAAAGCGTTACTTCACTAATAGATTCTCCGACCGATGGAACTTTTATTTCAATCATAAACCTTCAAATTTTTCGGATTACAAACGTACTTCAATTTGTGCAAATAAAAGTGCAGGAAAGTTAAGCGCTTTTTGAGGTTTTTTATTGATGAGAGATGATCCGAACGTTGAAGTGAGTGACACAACAAGCGATGCTATGAAAGACTTGAAGCTCATTACAAAACAATTTTCTGCGGCTCCCTTTGCTTTGAAGGTATTAACTTTTGCATCAGCCAACTCAACAAAACAACCGCCATTGCGCCCACAACATTTAACCATAAAAATCCAAAACCTATCACATTAAATTTATCAAGCAAATAAATTGTAAGCACTAAAACTTCACCGATGAGAGCACTGTAAAAAACTGCACTGCCTCTTATTGATTTCAGATAAAACGCCACAAGAAAAATACCGAGTATCACTCCATAGAACAACGAACCATATTCATTTACAGCTTGAATCAAACTTCCCATATTTGTTGAAAACTGGGCGACGATAATGCAGAAAACTCCCCACATGAGTGTAAACAATTTAGATAACCGATAATGTTTTGCTTCTACTAGATCACTCACTTTAGCATGCGGCTCATGCTCTTTTATCCTGCAATAAAAATCTATCATTGTGCAGGACGCAAGTGCGTTCAGCGCCGCTGCAAGCGAGCCCCAGGATGCCAGAAAAATTATTGCGATTAATAATCCCACCAATCCTTTCGGAAGATTATCCACCACGTAACGAATAAAAATATAATTGGTATCGTTGGTATCTGTTGTACTATCTGCTTTTTTAAGAATGATTTTATATTGATCTCTTAAAGTGTTGATCTGCTCATTTGATTTTTGCAAACTGTCTTTATACAAACTTGCATTACTGTTATTGCTGTTTAGCGCAGCTACATAATTTGACGCATACATTTTTTGTTTTAATGAAGCTTCATCAAATTGTTGTTGCACCATTTTTAAACTGTCCTGATAAGCAGATGAATAAACTTTGTCGTCAATTACTTTATTAAAAAATATCGGTCCCGTATTGAATTGATAATACGTGAACAATAGTGCACCCAACAACAAGATCAAAAACTGCATCGGTACTTTTACAATGCCATTCATTAATAAACCCAGGCGACTCTCCGTTGTGTTCTTGGCTGTTAAATATCTTCCGACCTGGCTTTGATCGGTCCCAAAATAAGAGAGCGCTAAAAAAAATCCTCCTATCAAACCATTGATCAAATTAAATCTGTCTTTCCATTCAAAACCTTTATCGGTAAAGCCCGTAGTGATCACGTTTAATTTTCCCGAAGCACCGCTCACTTTTAATGCATCAGTAAAACTCACATCAGCAGGAAGATGATGAACGATATAATATCCTGCAATAAACATCGCAGAAAAAATAATGATGAGCTGCAATTGTTGTGTGTATGCAACCGCTTTTGCACCGCCGCTGAAAGTGTAAATAATAAGAATGCCGCCCATTACAATATTTGTCCAGAAAATATCCCAGCCGAGCAGAGATGATAGAATAATTGAAGGCGCATAAATGCTGATGCCCGTAGAAAATCCTCTTGAAAGCAAAAACAAAAATGAAGTAAAGGTTCGTGTCTTCAGATCAAAACGTTGTTCCAGAAATTCATACGCAGTAAAAACACGCAGCTTTTTAAAAATAGGAACAAAACTTATGCTGATAACGATCATCGCCAGTGGCAGTCCAAAATAATATTGCACGAAACGCATGCCATCGGTGAATGCTTGTCCCGGCGCACTTAAAAAAGTAATCGCACTTGCCTGCGTTCCCATTATGCTCAGCAGCACAAGATACCACGGCATGGAGCGGTTGCTCAAAAAATATCCTTCCAGGTTTTTTGTCGTGCGGCTTTTGTACAAGCCATACGCAACAATGCCTGCAAGTGTTACCACAAGTACTATCCAGTCAAGCGTGCTCATGAAAAATATTTAGTAAACCACCAGAAAAAAACGATCAATGTAATCAGCACAAGAACCACCAGTAAATACCAATAGCTCCATTTTTTAAAGAGCGGTACGTTTTCTTTTGGCTCGTTCGTCATGTTATGTGGTTAATAATTTTTTTGCTCCGGCTTTTGAT
>Ga0207706_10001205_pt1 | contig 26129 bp, 29 predicted proteins | sample KBSC53metaG_FD_184318 | JGI IMG/M metagenome (GOLD analysis project Ga0207706, IMG submission 184318) | Corn rhizosphere microbial communities from Kellogg Biological Station, Michigan, USA - KBS C5-3 metaG (SPAdes) (version 2) | ecosystem: Host-associated > Plants > Roots > Rhizosphere > Soil ... | reverse complement strand
ATGCATCTTGCTGAGCGCATAGTGGAAAAGCGCGCGCTCGGCCGCGGGCGCGCCCGGCACGGTCGATGCCGCCGCAAGCGACCGGGCGGCGAGCTGGTGCTCGTTCGCGAAATCCACCAGCTGGGCGAGCGAATGCCATGCCGAGCCCGAATGCGGCCGCGTCCTCGTCGCCTCCTCGAGCCACTGCCGGGCTTCGGCGCTCTCACCGGCGTTGAGCGCGGCTGCGCCGCGCGAGAGGGCGTAGGTGTACGGATCGGGCTGGGTCTGCGGGATCGTCCTTATCAGCGCGAGCGCTTCGTCAAATCGGCCGATTCGGGCGAGCACGCTGAACTTCTTGATCAGGGCCGGCGGATCTCCACCCGCGCTCTCGACGTAGAGATCAATCGCTTCGAGGCCGAGCCGGACCTCGCCCAGATCGAGCGCCATCAGCGAGAGCTGCAGCCACTGCCCCGCCATCGGCGCCCGCACGGCAACCAGCTGCCGCAGCCGATCGACGATCTCTGCCCGGTCCCGTCGCCGCAGCGCGCGCTGGAATTGATCGACGAGCCGCAGCGCATCGGCCACGCCGCGCCCCAGGTCGGCGCTCTCGCTGGTGGGTGGGGGCACGTCCGAGCAGCCGTAAATCCTAACGATCGTTAGGTAAAAGGCGATGCTTCGAAAGACTTCAAACCCAAAAATGTCGCAAATTGTCTCGCGAACGCTTGCCGGTTGATTTGTCGCAAGGCATGATCGCGACGGTAGGGGAAGAACCGGAGTGCCGATCGGTATTCTGGATGAGGAGAGGTTCGATAGCCCAGGCTAGTCGGGCTCCCATGCCGGGGGAGGTGCATGGTTCCGATTCAAATCAAGGCGCAGATGTTGCGTCGTTGGCCGCGGGCCGGCCATGCAGACGTCGTTGGTCCTTTCGCCATCATGCCTGACGATGGCGCTGGCGCGCCGGAGGAAACCGCGGGCGGCCCCAGGAAGCCTTGGCGCCAGAGCGACGTAAGGCGAGCGGTTGCAGCGGCCGAGCAGGCGGGCCTGCAATCCTACCGCGTCGAGATTGCGCCGGACGGCACGATCTCGATCATCGTCGGCGCTCCCGCGGACTCCGCGGATCCCGGTCCTGGCGGAGACGCGTTCGGCCTTTGACGCTGCGTCCCCTGCCCGCCCGCACCCTTCGCGGCCGGGCTTTGGCATAAGTATTCTTTCCGAATTGTTCACCATGAGCCGCTATCGCGCGTTTCATGTGGGGCGTCCGCAGCAAGTCCGCGATCGGCATCATGGCGTTGCTGGGCACCGGCATCGCCTGGCCGCAGGCAGCGTCGGCTCGGCCAGACGGCGTTTTCGGTCCGCAGGCTTTCGACGGCAGCATCGACTTGCGCGCGAGTGCCGTCGACGGCGAGATGTCATGGCTCGACGGCGGCTTCGGCAAGTTGCGTTATGGCGGCGACACCAACGATAGCGAGGCGCGAGGTCAGGTCGCTTCCGCCGACATCGCCTGGAAACCGCAGTTCTCGTTCGCCCTCTCGGGCCTCGTCAGCGTGACGCACCAGGCCGGGCAATCGACCGATATCGATCTCAACGAGGCCTTTCTCAGCTATCGCTCCGGCCCGGCGTCGACCCGTTTCTCGGCCCGGGCGGGCGTGTTCTGGCCGCCGATCTCGCAGGAGCACGGCGGCTCCACCTGGCAGGTAACCGACAGCATCACGCCCTCGGCGGCGAACAGCTGGGTCTCCGAGGAAGTGAAGGTCCTCGCCTTCGAAGCCAAGGTCGAGCACCGCTTCAGTAACCAGCAAATCGCGCTCACCGCCGCGGTGTTCGACCATGACGACACCTCGGGGACCTTGCTGACTTACAGAGGCTGGGCGCTGCACGACATGCGAGCGACCGTGTGGGGCCATTTCCCCTTGCCTCCGCTCAGCCCGGCGATCGCCCCGTACCAGAGCCAGATCACCAATTCCTTCTGGGAGCTCGATGGCCGGCCCGGTTACTATGCCCGTCTCGACTGGCAGACACCCTGGCCGGCCAGCGTCAACCTGTTTCGCTACGACAACCGCGGCGACCGCCGGTCCGGCCATGACTTGCAGACGGCCTGGCGCACGCGATTCTGGAATGCCGGGGCCATGGTTTCGCTCGGCCAGCGCACCGTGGCGAGGGCGCAAGTGCTGTGGGGTAACACGCAAGTCGGGCCAAGCACGCCGTTCGGCTATCCGGCCGATGTCGATTTCGCCGCCGCTTACCTGCTTTTCAGCCGCGAGCTAGCTGGCGGCAAGCTGACCGCCCGCGGCGACTGGTTCAGGACTCACGACAACTCCTTCGTCGCCAGCGACAACAACAACGAACACGGTTGGGCGGGCATGCTCGCGTACAAGCATCCGCTCACGCATTTCGCCGACGCGATCGTCGAACTCCTGCATGTCGAAAGCACAAGGCCCGCCCGATTGACCAACGGCTCGGTCGCCTCCTGGCAGAACCAGACTCAGCTGCAAACAGCACTAAGGCTTGGATTTTAGGCAATGACCGGTTCCGCCCGCCTCCTCTTCGCCATCGCCGCGCTCGCGCTGCCTGCCGGCTTGCATGCCCGCGACATTACGGTGATGGTCAAGGACGCCTCCGGTCACCCGGTCGAGGACGCGGTGGCGATCCTCGACGCGCCGGGACGCGCCCCGGCTCCCGGCCATTTTACGATCAACCAGAAGAACACGATGTTCGTGCCCTTCGTGCTGGTCGTTCCGGTCGGCTCGTCGATCGAGTTCACCAACCTCGATCCGTTCCGGCACCACGTCTACTCGTTCTCGCCGGCCAAGACTTTCGAGCTCAAGCTGTTTGGAAAGGGCGAGACCCGCTCCGTCACGTTCGACAAGACCGGCGTCGTCGCCCTCGGCTGCAACATCCACGACACGATGCAGGCGTTCGTGCGCGTCGTCGACACCCCGTTCGCCGTCAAGACCGGCAAGGATGGCCGGGCCGTGCTGCACGGCGCGCCCGACGGCGCGGTCGAGCTGCGGGTGTGGCATCCGCACCTGCGCGCGCCGGCCAACCAGCTGACCCTCACGGTTGCGGCCGGCGCCAGCGTCACCGTTCCGGTCGCCGTCAAGCTGCGCCATCCGGCGCCGATGAACCACGACTATTGAGGGCCTTCCGGGTGATCCGCTTCCGCTCGCTCGAATCGCGAATGACGGCGCTGTATTCGGCGACGTTCGGCCTCGTCATGCTGCTGGTCGCCGCGAGCCTGCAATGGGCGATCGCCACCAGCGCCGAGCACAAGGTGCGCTCCGAACTGATTTCGAGCGCCAAGGTGATCGACCGGATCTGGTCGATGCGCTCGCAGGAGCTCGACAGCGTCGCCCGCCCGCTGGCGCTCGATTTTGGCTTCCGCGAGGCCGTCGCCACCGACGATGACGCGACCATCCGTTCCGCCCTGACCAACATCGCCGGGCGCATCGACCTGCCGAACGCCTTCGTCGTCAAGTATGACGGCCGCGTCGTCGGTATGCGACCGGACCAGGATTCACCTTACGACGGCGAGCTGTGGGACGAGCTCGATTCCGGCTGGCATTCGGGCGCTCTCAGGATCAACGGCACGACCTACCAGGCCGTCGCGGCCGAGATCAGGGCCCCGGCCCTGATCGGTTGGCTCGTGCTCGGCCGCCGCATCGACAGCGGCGAGATGAAGGAACTGAGCGGCCTTTCCGCCGTCCCCCTGACGGCCTCTGTCGTCCGCCGCACGGACAGCGGGCAATGGATTTACGATCAGTCCGACCGCCGGGTGGCGGACAGCGGCGTGGTCGCCCTGCTCAAGCGCATGAAGCCCGCCGCAAACGGCAACCCGACGAACCTTTCCGGGCGGATGGCCGGCAACATGGTGCTGGCGCGGCCCCTGGGTTCATCGGACGGCGTTGCCACCACGGCCTTGCTGCTCAATTTCTCGATTGCCGATGCGCTTGCCGAGTATGACGCGCTGCGCCTGGCAGTCGTCATCGCAGGCCTGCTCGGCCTGCTGTTCGTCGCGTTCGCCAGCACGCGCGTCGCACGCCGCATCGTCCGTCCGATCGCGGCCCTCGAACAGGCGGCAAAAGCGCTCGAGCAAGGCGAGCGCACCACACTTCCGGTCGTCTCGCAGGACGAGATCGGCACCTTGACCGGAACCTTCAACGCGATGTCCGCCGAAATCGTCAGCCGCGAGAACCGCATACGCCACATGGCCTATCATGACGCACTGACCGATCTTCCCAATCGCCTGCAGCTGCGCGTGGAGTTGGACCGGCGTCTCGCCGGTATCGCCGAAAACGGTCAGGCACTCGCCGTGCTGTGCATCGATCTCGACAACTTCAAGATGGTCAACGACACGCTCGGCCACAGTGTCGGCGACCAGCTGCTCAAGTTGGCGTCGCAGCGGCTGGTCGAGAACGCGGCCGGGCGGTTCGTGGCGCGTACCGGCGGTGACGAATTCTGTGTGCTGGTCGCCGGAGATGGCGCCGCGGCGACCCGGCTGGCCCCGGCGCTCATCGAGGCCCTTGCCCAGCCCGCCTCGGTGGCCGGTCACTTCCTGCGGGCCGGCGCCAGCATCGGCATTGCCGAGGCGCCGGGCGACGCGCTCGATGCCGACGATCTCGTAAAGCATGCCGACCTCGCCCTTCACGCCGCCAAGGCGGCCGGCCGCGGGCTTTACCGCCGCTTCACGGCTGACCTCGATGCCGATGCCAACAATCGCCGCGCCATCGAGATGGACCTCCACTCCGCGCTCGCTCACGGCGAGTTCGAGCTCTATTTCCAGCCCCTGTTCAACCTTTCGAAGAACCGTATCTCGGCATTCGAGGCGCTGATCCGCTGGAACCACCCGACCAAGGGCCTGGTCTCGCCGCTCGATTTCATCCCGATCGCCGAGGAAAGCGGGCTCATCGTCCCGATCGGCGAGTGGGTTCTCAAGGAAGCGTGCCGCCATGCAATGACCTGGCCGGACGACATTCGCGTGGCCGTCAACTTTTCGACCGTGCAATTTGCGACGCCGGGGATCGTCAACCTCGTGTTTCAGACGCTCGCCACCTCGGGCCTCGCGCCTGATCGGCTCGAGGTCGAGATCACCGAGTCCCTGTTCCTGGAAAGCAGCGAGAGCGTCCGCGAAATTCTCCATGGGCTGAAGCAGATGGGCGTGCGCATCGCGCTCGATGACTTCGGCACCGGATTCTCCTCGCTCAGCTACCTGCGCAAATTCCCTTTCGACAAGATCAAGATCGATCGCTCGTTCATCATCGAGCTGCTCAGCGAACGCGAGGCGAGCGCGGTGGTCAAGGCGATCACCGACCTCGCCGCGGCGCTCGACATGGAAACGACAGCCGAGGGCGTCGAGGAACCCGAACAGGTCGAAGCCCTGCGCGCCCACGGCTGCACGACGGTGCAGGGCTACCTGTTCAGCAAGCCGGTCCCCGCAAGCCGGGTGCCTCGGCTTCTCGACCTCAAGTGGGAGCGCCGGGTGGCCTGACGGCCGGCCCTACTTTTCCTTGCCGCCCACGCCGTACGTGATCGCCGCGTTGCGGGTCTTCTGGAAGTCCTCGACGCTCATGCCCTTCATCGCGGCGTAGATATGGATGTTGCCGACACCGGTCACCGCGCCGAGCTTTTCGAGCATGAAGAAGATCACGCCGTAGCGGATCATGCCGATCCAGTCGCGGCTGCGGATGAGCTCGCGCTCCTCGTCCGTAAGGTCGGCGGCGGCGAGGCAGGCTTCCTCGTCCTCGCGGAACGCCTTGCGCACCTCGGGGTCGGTCAGCGAGTGAAGGAAGTGGTTGATGCGAAAGCCCTTCACGCTGCGCTCGATGGTGAAGGGGTAGGTGCCCTCGAGCTCGGAGGCGCCTCGCCAGTCCCATTCCATCCGCTCGCGGAACGCCTCGTCGCTTTCCGGCGGCGCGGGCTCCGGCTTTTCCTCCAGGATCATGGTCGCGATCGGGGTCATCGAGGGCAGGAAATAGGTCTGGTGGGTGCACTCGACCTCTTCGCTGAGCGCACCGCGCATCATCAGCCACATGACCACTTCCGCCCCTTCCCAGCCGCCGAGCCGGGCGAGCTCATGGATCGGATAATCAAGCAGGCCTTCCGGGTGCGAGACCAAGCGGTCCATGAATTCCATGTCCCATTCGGTGTTGTTGAAGCCGTTCCGTTCGCCATGAACCTGGTGGCTGAGGCCGCCGGTGCCGGCAATCGCCACCTTGATGTCCTCGGGATAGCTCTGGATCGCGCGGCGCAAGGAACGGCCGAACTTCCAGAAACGGCGCGCCGAGGGCAGCGGCACGGTCAGCACGCCGCAGACGATCGGCAGCAGCTTGGTCGCCCAGCCGTGCTCGTGATCATGATCGACCATCACGCTGAGCGGCGAGAACGCGCCGTGATCGAGGTTGCGGCCCTGGAAGTAGGAGAGGTCGAACTCGTCGGCGACCATCGCCTTCGCGACGTGCTGGGCGAAGCGGGGGTCGCCCCTGATCGCCGGGATGTCGCGCGGCCCGCCGCCCTCGTCCGCAGGGCCGAACTGTTCGCCGACGCCGAGCGCGAAATGCGAATAGTGCTCGAAGAACGCGGTCATGTGGTCGTTGTAGATATAGACCAGCACGTCGGGCTTCTTGTCGCGGAACCACTGCTGGACCGGCTCATAGCCTTCGAAAATCGGCTTCCACACCGGGTCATCGAACTTGTTCGCGTCCTTGGCGAAGGCGATGGTGGGTGTGTGGGACGTGGCGATGCCGCCGACGATCTTTGCCATGAGTGCGAGGCCTCTCTTCTTGCGTAAGGCGCCGCCGCGCTGGGCGTGCCCCCGGTGTGCCGTGCATAATGGCACGCAGCCACGCCTTGCGACAAGTCAATTTCCAGATTCGTGAAGCCTTCACATATCCGAAAAGAGACGGGCGGAACTGCCTCCTGGCAGCCCGCCCGCTCGATCCCTGACGAAATGGCTTGCGTCAGCTCATGTGCTTGGAAACCGCACCGGTCATCTTGAACATCGAGATCTGGCTGTTGCCGACGACCTGGCCCAGCTTCGCGTCGGGATTGATCATCCGCTTGTCGGTCTTGTCCTGCAGCCCGTTCGCCTTGATGTGGTCCCACACCTTGCTGGTGACCTGGGCGCGGGTCAGCGGACCCTTGCCGACGACGGCTTCGAGCTGGGGCGAGAGATTTACAGGTTTTTGCAGTGCATTGTTCTTGGCCATGGGCCCATCCTTTCCAGGCTAGAGATTCGGTGCTTCCTCTTAATCGATATCGGCGCTTTCGTCCCACTCCTCTCCGAAGTCATCCCCATTTTCGTTTCGCTCGTATGTTGCCGTTATGACGGCGGCCGCAAGGACGTGTCCATCCATTTCGGAAACGAGTTCCTTCCTGCCCGCCCCCGGCATCAGCGCGATCGGCAAGTCGAGGGCGAAAATCTGGAACACGTAGTCGTGCGGCCCTTGCCCCGCCGGCGGGTCGGGCAGCAGCCACTCGGAGTTGCCGAACGAGTTCTTGCCCGCCCTCGGCGGAGTCTCCCCCTCGAGCAGCTTGCCGGCTTGTGGCGGCAGGCCCCACACGAGCCAATGGCAAAACGGCTCGGGGCCGGGAGCATCGGGGTCTTCGACGACAATGGCCAGCTCAACGGTGCCGGGCGGCGGCGCGGTCCATTCGAGCGGCGGGGCGACCGCGTCCTCCTCGTCGGCGGTGAAGGAGGGATCGAGCTCTTCGCCATCACCGAACGCCGGCGAGGTCAGGCGGAAGCCGCCCTTGTGCAACTCGTCCGCGCCGCCGAGCCGCGCGATCGTGAGCTTGCCGTGACCGGCGCGGGCATTCTTGAGTACCTTGCCGAGCCAGGCGGGGACGTGTTCGGGCATCGTTGGCGTCATCTCCTGCGGCAAGCCTAGGGGGGATGGCCGGCGTCCGCAACCGCTGCTCGCCCGGGAATGGCAGGTTCGCGCGACCGGATTTGGGGGCACCGATCGGCGTTGCCCCTTTCGGCGGCCCATCCTATCGCCACCCGTGAGCAAACCGAGGGAGAGCGGCAATGGCGGCAAAGGCGCGACGGGTGGTCACCGGTCACGATCCGCAGGGCCAATCGGTCAAACTGTCGGATGGCATCCCCGAGCAAGATCATCCGATGCAAGGTTCCGCTGTCGGCGCCGACTTCATCGAGATCTGGAATGCGCCCGAAGCGGTCCCCACGCTCGCTTCCGCGCCGGCGAGCGAACCCACCGCGCGGCCCTTCACCATCATGCCTGCAACCGGTCACCTGGTGCGCATCGTCGAGATCTACCCGCCGCACATGGGCGGCAGGCGGACCGTGATGCACCGCACGCGCACTCTCGACTACGCCGTCGTCATCGAAGGCGAGGTGGTCCTGATCCTGGACGACGGCGAGCACGTCCTCGGTCCCGGCTCGGTCGTCGTCCAGCGCGGCACCGATCACGCATGGGAGAACCGCACCGACGAGATCACCCGCATGGCGTTCTTTCACATCGCCGCGCAGTTCAGCCAGGAGCTTCTCGACAAGCTGCCGCAGCCCCTCGAGCTGATGGAATAAGTAGCGAATTCAGCGGTGGAAATGCAGGGGGAAAACTCAGAACCCTGCTTGCACGCTCGCGCCCCGGCCAGCACACTTCGTTGCGGAAGGGGGGAGACGACTTGGGAATCTCGCGATTTGGTCTTCGTTACGGGCGGCTGGCCCTCGCCCTCGGCTGCTTCGCCATGGTGGCATCGTGCGGCGGAGGCGGCGGCGGAGGCAGCACGTTCGCGCCGACCCCCACCCCTTCGCCCTCACCCACTCCGACACCGACAACCGCCGCCTGTTCCCTGTCGGCCCGCGAAGACTGGGCCCAGGCCCAGCTCAATGACTGGTACCTGTTCCCGAGCCTGATCGATACGTCGGTCAACAAGGCGAGTTATTCCGACCTGCAATCCTACATCGACGCCCTGGTGGCGCCGGCACGAGCCCAGGACAAGGACCGCTACTTCACCTATGTCACCTCGATTGCCGAGGAAGACGCGCTCATCAACTCCGGGCAGACGGCGGGATTCGGGTTCCGGCTGGGCTATGACTCGGCCGACAACCGGGTGTTCGTCATCGAGACTTTCGAGGGCACTCCCGCCTACGCGGCGAACCTCGCGCGCGGCGACGAACTGATTTCGATCGGTTCGCAAAGCGTCAGCCTGCTGATGTCGACGGGTGGTCCACAAGCCGTGATAAACGCCCTCGGCGCGGACACCGCCGGCGTTTCCCGGACACTGACGGTCCAGCACTTGAGCGGCGTGCAGACCAACGTGACGCTGACCAAGGCGACGTACAACATGAATCCGGTGTCCATGCAGGGCAACCACGTCATTACCTACGGCGGAACCCAGGTCGGCTACATCAATCTGCGAACGTTCATATCGCTCACGGCCGAGGACCAGCTCCGCTCGCGCATCCTCGAGTTCAAGAACCAGGGCATCGACAAGGTCATCGTCGACCTGCGCTACAACGGCGGCGGGCTCATCGAGGTCTCGCAGGTCCTCGGCAGCCTGCTCGCGGCAAACCAGGTCAACAATCCGTTCGCCTACATGACCTTCCGGCCTTCCCAGTCGGCCAACGACGAGACCCTGAATTTCCAGGCCGAGGCCAATGCGATCAGCGCGACGAAGATCGCCTTCATCGGCACGGGCGGGACCGCGTCGGCGAGCGAGCTCGCGATAAACGCCTTCGCCCCCTATCTCGGCAAGAATGTCGCCCTCGTCGGCAGCAACACTTTCGGCAAGCCGGTCGGCCAGATCGGCATCGACAACACCGCCTGCGACGACCGCTTCCGGATCATCGCCTTCGCGACCGAAAACGCCGACCACTACGGCGGCTATTTCGACGGGCTCGCGGTCGATGCGACCAACGATCCGAACAGCTTCCTCAACAAGGCCTCGACGTGCCGGGCAATCGACGACATTTCCCACCAGCTGGGCGATCCCAACGAATCGTCGGTCGCGGCTGCGCTCAACTGGCTGAACGGGGGATCGTGCACGGCGATCGCCGGCACCGGGGTGCAGACGGCGCAGGCTCTCAGGAGCAAGTACAAGCCGCTGCAGCCGGCGCATCCCAGCGCCACGCAGGAGCGCCTGCCCGGGCTTTACTGAGCTCGCGAGAAATCAGGCGAAGCGGAAACCCGACACCGCACCGCTGAGCACCTCCTCGCCATAATCCTGCCGGCCGCGTCCGTCCGATGCGCCGGCCGCAACCATCAGCGGCAGGAGGTGCTCCTCACGCGGGTGGCACAGGCGGGCGAACGGGGCGGCCTGCCATTGCGCGAGAAGCTGCGCGCGCTCGGCGACCGGCGCCTCGGCGGCGTGGACCAGCCAGCGATCGAATGCGGCGGAAGGCTCGCGCACACGCGGGTCGCCATAGACGCGCAGGTTGTGAAAGCTCATGCCCGACCCGACGATGAGCACGCCTTCGTCCCTCAACGGCGCGAGCGCCTGCCCGGCCGCGAGATGCAGCGCCGGATCGAGCGAGGCGTTCAGGCTCATCTGCACGACGGGGATGTCCGCCTGCGGAAACGCCACCTTGAGCGGAACGAACACGCCGTGATCGAAGCCGCGCGTTGGATCGACCGCCGCCGGCAATCCTGCGAACTCGATCAGCTGCCGCCCGCGTTCGGCGAGCCACGGTGCGCCGGGCGCGGGCCACGTCAGGCGGTAGGTCTCGGGCGGAAAGCCGTAGTAGTCGAAGATGAGGCCCGGGTGATCCTCGGATCCGGTGAAGGTGAAGGCGCGCTCCTCCCAGTGGCCCGAGATGACCAGAATCGCCCGGGGCTTCGCCGGCAGGCTGGCGGCGAGGCCCTTCAGATAGGCCTCCATGGCGCGCCACGTGCCGCGCGGGTCGGGCATGAAGAAGCACGGGCCGCCACCGTGCGGGATGAACAGCGCCGGCTGGCGCACGGCGGTGACGGTCTCGCTCATGGCTGCTGCGCCCCTGTGAACGGATGCTTGTCGGTCCAGGCGCAGCCCTGGCGCTGCTCGCCCCTGACCTGCAGCGTCACGGCGAACGGATAGCTCCGGTCGCTCATCCCGTCGCTGCATTTGCCGGGAGTGATCGCGAGAACGAACGGTTGGCCGCCGAGATCACCGGAGTAGGACAGGCCGTTGCGCCCGGCGAGGCGCGAAACCGCGATCGTTTCGCCCGGCTGGTTGTCGGGCGTGCTGTATGTCAGCGATCCATCGGACGCTTGCCCGCCCCAGAACGGCTCGGTGCCGGTGAAATGAACCACCTCGCGCGGCCCGATGCCGGAATAAGGTTTCGTGTCGCTCGCATCGAAAGTGGTCGTCCCCGAACCGCCCGGCGCCGACGAACCGCTGCTGCAGGCCGCGAGCAAGAGGGCCGCTAAGGCTGCGAGGCGCTGGCCGATCATCACGTCGAACCGTCATCTAGGCCGACTGTCTGGCGCGCGAAAGCCCCGCGTGGTCCTGCCGGCTTGGAACGGCCGCCTTGGCTCGCGCGTATTTCCAGCATCGACCTTCTTGAAAGCGGTGCCCCTATGAAGGCTTGGGAACGACTGCTGATCATAATTCCCGCCGGTCTGGCGCTCGGCGCCGTCGGCGGGCACCTTGCAAGCCCGGTGCTGGTCCAGCGAGGCGATGACGGCTCGTGGCGGACAATGTTCGAAACGCGGGCGCAGCGCTATGGAACGACGACCCCGCAAGCGCCGCTGACGGATGCGACCTACTATTCCGACAGCTACAGCTATCCGCCCTATCTCGACGACACGGCCGACGATTCGAGATCGATAACCGGCTGGCAGGGACCGAGCTTCGATAACTGGCCGGGCTACACGCCGGCACCCATGCCGACGATAGCGGAGCTCAAGGCACAGGTCGCCGCGCGCAACGCCGTCATTGCGAGCGAGGCCATGAGCGCCGCCGACGCTCTTCCAAGCGACGAGGCTGCCGACGACCTCGCAGCCAAGGGAGCGGGCGAGGCCGTCTCGAGCGATGACGATGCCCCGCCGACCGAGAGCGACGGCGCAATGGACACTCCCCATCCCAAGATCGTTGTGTTCCCGCGGGCTACGGCCGCGCCTGCCGTTGCGAGCGCCGAACCGCCCGCAGCCGATGGAACTCCCGCGCTCTGGTAAGCGAAGGGTGGCGCCAAATCGTCGGCCGGACGCTCGCGCGCCGTTGACCTGGCTGCTTCGCGCAGCGCGGCAGTTCCTGCCGGCAGGCCGACGTGGGGTCGAGGCAGTTCTTGTCGCGCTTGGCGGCTGTCACGAGCGGCCGATCTCGTCCATCGCGGGACATGGAGGTCATGGCCGAGCAGGGCCGGGAGCCTGTTGCCGCCGCGTCCGGGGCGTGCATCGGACCCGGACGATGGGGTCACGGGGAGGCGACTTATGGGAGTTTCGCTGCAAGCTTGACGTGATCGGCCGCCATGTTCACGGCGTCAGCGGCGAACTCGCTCAAGGCCGGGTCCATTCCGTTGTCGGCATAGTCGCGCAACGCGGCGAGCTCCTGTTCGTGCGTTGCGATTTCCCGCCTCGCGTAAGCGTTGTCGAAACGCTCCCCGGCGTCACGCAGCCTGGCGAGCGCTTGCTCCTGGGCCGAAGACAGCCGGGGATCGGCTAAGACCCCGCGCGTCCGCTTGAGCGCGCCATTGAGTTCCCCCGCGACAACTGCGTGATCCTGAATCATCAGCGCGGCAAAGGCCTTGACCTTGGAGCTGTGGCCCCATTGCTGCGCGAGCTTCGCGGCCGCGAGTTCGTAGGCGTCGCTCGCCGCAACCTTGCTGGCGAACGCCTGCGCAGCTTGCGCCGGCCGGGTCGCGGCTTGGGCGGCGGGGGAGACCGCCTCGGCGAGCTTCTGGCCGGCGGTCTGCCGATCCGTGTCGCCCGCATCGCCGCAAGCGCCGAGCATGAGCGCGACCGCGGCAACAAGGGCGCCGGCCGGGTGTCTCGCCATCATGGGCCTCCTCGCTCGACAATTCGGCCAACCGCCGCAGCGGCATTGGGTTCCGCTAGGCCGGCACGGTCGTACGCCGCTGGCGAGCTGCGCTCGCTCCAGACGGCGAGGCCAGCAGCAACCCACGATAGGCGTCCACCACCTTGTCGAGCGCCGCGTCCCATTCATAACGTGCGCTTTCGGCGCGCGCCGCCTGGCCAAGCTGCCGGCACAGGGCCGGATCGCGCGCGAGCTGCGTCAAGGCCGCGGAATATCCCGCAACGTCACCGGCCGGCACCAGCAAGCCGGTGCGGCCGTGATCGATCAGTTCGCGGCTGCTCGGCGCGTCGGCGCTGACGATCGCCAGACCAGATGCCATCGCTTCAAGGTTGACGTTGCCGAACGCCTCGGTGGAGCTTGGATTGAGCAGGATATCGGCGCTCGCCACCGCTTCGCCCAGCTCGTCCCCGGTGAGATGCCCGGCGAACACCCCATCCGGCAACAATCGCTCGAACGCGTCGCGCGCAGGGCCGTCGCCGACCACGACAGCGCGCGCGTCCGGCAGGCTCGCCCGTGCGAAGGCGGCGGCAAAGTCGGCAATGCCCTTCTCGCGAACCAGCCGGCCGAAGAACAGCACCGCCATATCCTGGGCACCGATGCCGTGAGCGGTGCGCCAGGCCTCGCTGCGTCGTGCCGGATCGAACTTGGCGCGGTCCACCCCACGGCTCCAGATGGCGATGCGCCCGGGTTCCACGCCGTCGGCTACGAGCATCTGCGCCAGCGGCCGGTTGGGCGCGAGCACGAGGTCGCAGCGCTGGTAAAACCGTTGCAGGTAGCTTTCGATGATCCCGCGGATGAAACCGAGGCCGTAGAACTGGAAATAGGTTTCAAAGCGCGTGTGCAGGCTGGCGACAAGCGGGATGCCGCGTCTGAGCGCGTAACCCTGTGCCGCGCGGCCGAGAATGTCCGGTGCCGAGACATGGACGATGTCGGGCGCGAAGGCATCGAGGTCACGCCTGGTCTCCGCCGGCAGGCCCAGCGCGAGTCGGTACTCCCCGCGACCCGGGAACGGCATCGACGGCACGCCGACGAGGTCGCCCGTCGGCACGAAGGCAGGCCTCGCCACAACCGGCGAGTAGACCCTTACAGCGAGGCCGCGCCGCAGGAGGCGGGCGACGAGCCGGTTGAGCGCCTGGTTGGCCCCATCGGCGATGCAGTTGTAATTGCCCGAGAACAGGGCGACGCGTGCCGAGCGGCGCGAAGCCGGCGCGCGCACGGGCGCCACGGGCGAAACATGCGTCATCCAGTCACCTCTGGGCTCGATCGCGGTGATCTCCCCAACCGATTCCGCATGCCCGCCCTATCATTTACAGCGGTCTGGCCCGCGGTGAAAGCACCGGCGCGAGGTCGCAAGGGGCTCATGGTGGCAACCGTCATGAAAGCCCTCCTTTCGCGAGCGGTTAGGCGATTGAATGGACGCTCGCCTTGCAGGTTCCGCGGATCGCGCCGAACCGCCCTATACCGGCTGCGCCGCCCTCTCACCCACGACGGTCACCCATTCGCGCACCCGCCAATGGGTGACGAGACCGTTCGTGACATAGGGGTCGGCACGGGCGAATGCCTCGGCCGTTTCCGCGGCGACACCGGCGAAGAGGAGCTGGGCCTCGTCCGACTCCTCGGCAGCGTGTCCCGCCACGGCTCCGCCAAGCAGCAGCTCCCCGCGCGCCGCCGCCGCCTTGGCGAGTGTCAGGTGCTCGGCGCGAAAGGCCGGCCGCCGGTCCATGTAGTCGGGCGCGAGGGTGTAGGTGAGGAGAAAGTGCCTCACACGCTGCCAGCCTTCTCGGCCTGGGCCGCCTTCATCGAGCTTTCCATGATCGCCGACGCCTCCTGTTCGGTGGGCGGCTTGCCACTGTCGATCCTTTCGATGAGGGTTCGCGCTCCGGTCGACATGGGCGATCCGTGCGGTTCATAGGCGATGGGCACCAGATTGCCGCGGGCATCGGCATAGTCGGCGGCGCCGATCTGGTACTCCGCCAGGTTGAGCCTGAGCTCGAGGTCGTAGGGGGCCAGCTCGGCGGCGCGAGTAAGACCGAGCACCGCATCGTTTGATGGCTTCGTGTTGCGCTCTACGAAGCTGCGGAAATAGTAGATCAGGGGCAGCGGGTTGTCGTTTTCCAGCCTGTTGAGTGCGAGGAACGGCTGGACGGCGTTTCTGAAAGCGGCAGCCTTGTCCGTTTCCGGCGCTTCCTCGGCAGCGGCGAAGAGCGCCCGGCCCTTCTGGTAATAGGCCCGCAAGCGCTTGGGATCGAGCGCCAGGGCGGCATCCGCGGCCGCTGCCGAGGCATCGAAGTTGCCGGCGTCACATTCGGCCTCGGCGAGCTCGGTGAGCACGGCGGGGTCGCTCGGGTACCTGGCGGCGATCTTGTGCACGTCCTCGAGGACGGCCTTCGCCAGCTCCTGATTGACGCCGCGCCGCGTCTGGATGACGTCCGGCATGATTTCCGCCTCGCCGTCTCCCAAGGCACGCACTGCGACGTGGCCGGCCGGCAACTTGCCGGGCGCGAACACGAACGCGTTCAAAGTCTTCTGCCTAAGGTACTTGTCGAGCTCCTTGTCGAGCGCGCGCAAGTCGCCGAACGCGTCTCTCCCCGCCTGAAGCGAATCCTCGCCCTTGCCCAGAAGCGAGACGTACGTCTTCAGCTGGCCGGGTCGCCTGCCGCTAATGGCGAGGTAGTGATAGAGCAACCAGCTCTTGCCGTAGAAAGAGTCGAACCCCTTGCTCGCGCCATTGGCATAGACGCCCGGCGTCAGCAGTTTCTCGACCGGCACGTTCTTGGCGTAGAACAGCTCGCCGGCGCGCTGATTGGCCGGCATGCCGATCTTGATCCCACCCTCGGACGGGAACTCGGCCGACGCGAAGAACTCCGCCGCGCCTTCGGCCATCCAGTGAGGCGGCGGAAGGTCGCTGTTCGAGATCAGGAAATGGTGCGCATACTCGTGCAGCAGCGCGATCATCGAATAGCTCTGCTGCCCGTCAATCGCGTGCACGACGGGAATGATGGCGATCGAATCCCCGGCACGCGGCACGTAGAACCCGCCGACGTAGGCGCCGCCCCGGCCGAAGAGCTTCTGCACGCGGTACTCGCTGGCGACGACGAACACCGTCAGCCTGTTCGAGGGACTGGGGTCCGGGAGCTCGAGCCCGGTGATCGCCTCCATCGCGTGATGGTAAAGCTCGAGGTCCTCGGCAAAGCGGGTGATTTCACGTTCCGACGTGTCGGCGTAGACGACGAAGTGCGGGCTCGACGCTTCCATCCAGTCTGCATGGGCGGCGGTCGACCACGCCAGTGCCGACCCCGCTAGAGTCGATATCCAAGGACGCATCGCAAGCCCTCCCTGGTTGCGCAGGTCGCGCAAATGGTATCGCAATCACCGGGATAGGCAACGGGGAGGCAGGATTCTGCGCGCCCTCCCCCTTGCAGGATTGATCGGCGGACGGCGCACGGTCATGCTTTCGGCGGGTCGCCCGACGAAAGGGGTGATTCGCCATGCGGACCAGGCACTTCGGGATGGCGGCAGCCGCGGTACTGCTGGCGGCGGCAACCGGGCTCATGGCCGCCGACGATGGTTTTTCCTTCACCCCGCAGCCGCGCTGGAGCGAGGAGCCGGAGACCGGCGAGCTGTGCGCCGCGGTGGCCAAGGAATGCCCCGGGGCAATCAAGAAGGGCAGCATCGACGCCGATGTCGGCTTCGACGAGCTCTACGACGCGCGCGGCATGCTCGTCGGCATGCGGCTGACGAAGTCGACGGGGTGCAAGCCGCTCGACGAGTACTCGCTGGTCAGCCACCGCGAATTCCGCATGGCGTTCCACCGGGACGACGCCCCCGACCTCGACGATATCCACGCCGAACTGGCGCCCGGCGCCGACCCTGCAGCCGTGCGCATCGTCAAGGCCGACGGAACGAGCCTGTCGATCGGTTGCGACTAGCCTCGACACGGGGACGAGATGGATCGCCTCCACTACCGCCAATGGCTGCATGTGCGCCGGCCGGACCTGCCGTTCTTCTGGAACGGTGCCGAGGTGCCGCCGGACCAGACCTGTGCTCGCGTCCGCCGCAAGGGCGCTTCGCACAACGGGATCGGCGGGAAAAAGGCGCTGCGCGAACTGGTCGCGGGCGCGGCCGATCAGGCCTTCCTCGACGAGATCGCCGACCTGACGGACCTCGAGTACCTCGAGCTCGAATGGCCGCTGACGGCGATGGACCTCGCGCCGCTGCGCTCGCTGGCCAAACTGCGCACGTTGCGGATCGACTCGCCGCGGGGGATCGCCGATTTCAGCCCGCTGCTCGACCTCCCCCTCCTCGACCGGCTGTTCATCGAGAACGCCAAGCACCTTCACGCCCTCGACTGGCTGCGCCCCCTGAAGGACCGCCTGGTCGCGCTCGGCATCGAGGGAAGCATCTGGAGCCCCCAGCGCATCGCCAGCCTGGCGCCGCTTTCGGGCTTCGCGCTGGAAGCGCTCTTCCTCACCAGCACCCGGCTTGACGACCAGGACCTCAGTCCGCTGGCGACGATGCCGAACCTCCAGATCCTCGAAACCGGACTCAACGCCCCGCGCCGACAGTTCCTCGCGCTGCGCGAGTCGAAGCCGGGGCTGGAGTGCCGATGGTTCGACGAAGCCGCGTGGGACGGCTTCCGCGACCCGCACAAGCCACGGACCGGGAAGAGTCGATCCTGAAACGGTTCGCCGCTCGGTCCGCTCGGGTTAACTCTAAAGTTAACTAGGCCATCTTGACTATTCATCTGCCGGCAAGGTTGGCGTGAACAGGCCAGAAGCCGGAGCGATCGAATTCAACGTCACCCAACGCACAGCTACCCAGTGAAACGAGTGAAGGCCCCGGCTTACCCGGCCCGCCATTACTGTGGCGCTGCATGAATAGTCGCGAACAAACAGGGCGCAGTTCACTATTAATGGAGCAGGATCATGAAAATTAATCTCAGGAAATCAACACTTCCCCTCCTCATCACCGCGTTGGCTGTTCCGTCGTGGGGTGCCCTGTCGGCGCAGCAGCAGGCTCCGCTCGACCCGACCCAGATCACCGTGACCGGCCAGGCGCCGACCAGCCTCGAGGGTCTGACCGAAGGCCCGGAGATCGAAGGCACCATCACCGCGCGCAACGGCGAGGCGATGCAGGTCACCACGACCAGCGGCACCGCGACGCCGATCTACGTCTCGCCGGCCACCAAGATCGTCTCCAGCGGCGGCTTCCTCGGCCTCAACAAGGCGAAGCTCGGCGCCGAGTCCCTGCTCAACGGCTTGCCCGTCACCGTGAAGACGGTGCAGTGGCAGGGCGGCCTCGTGGCGAGCCAGGTCAAGTTCAAGAACAGCAACCTCGCGACCGCCGCGATGATCCGCAACGGCACCGCGCAGAAGTTCGGCGAGCACGATCGCGCGATCGCCTCCAACACCGCGGCGACCGAAGCCCTGCGCGGCCGCGTGGCCGACATCGACCAGTACGACATCAAGGGCACGACCGACGTCTACTTCGACACCGCCAAGGCGAACCTGTCGCCCAAGGCCCAGGCCGACCTGTGCGCCGCCGCGGAGCAGGCCAAGGGGATGAACAACGCCCTGCTGCTCATCGTCGGCTACACCGATTCGGTCGGCAGCGAGGATTACAACCAGGAACTCAGCGAGCGGCGGACCGGCCGCGTGGTCAACTACCTCCAGCAGCATTGCGGCTGGGCGCCCTACCGCATGCTGACGCCGACGGGCATGTCCGAATCCGATCCTGTGGCGGACAACAGCACGCCTGAAGGCCGCGCGCAGAACCGCCGCGTCGCGGTCAACATCATGGTCAGCAAGGCGGTCGAAGGCTTGTAAGACCCGGCGCGGGGCGAGGTTCATAAGCCCAGTCCTCTGCGAGGTTATCTCGGGGAGGATCTGGGCACCGCGCCTCAGCTTGACACGATTGACAGCCTGTCAACCGCACTGGCGGCTTCCGCCGGGACAACGCGTGCTTCCATCTTTCGAGGCCGGTGCCGGGGATGGCATCGCAGAACGCGGCGACGGGGGCGTCGCGAATGCGCAATCGGGATTTGCGGATTGCCGCCGGAGAGAATGACGGGTTTGGTCAGGGCGATCCCTCTCGACCGGCAATCCGCCCACGGAACCAGGCGGCAAGTTCTTCCTCCGACAACTCACCCGCCGCCAGCGCGCGCATGAACGCTACGGCCTCTCCCTCGTCGAAGGCCAGCTTGCGGCCGTTCCTCCGCAGGAACAGTCGCGCTGCGACCCACGCCGTGCGCTTGTTGCCGTCAACGAAGGGATGGTTACGGGCGATACCGAAAGCAAAGGCAGCTGCCAGCTGGGCAAAGTCGCCCTCGTCATACGCCCAACGGTTGAAGGGGCGTGCCAGCGCCGATGCAAGCGCGCTGGGATCACGGACACCGCACGGCCCGCCGTGTTCGGCCAATTGCCGATCATGAACGGCGAGAGCGACCTGCTCGCTCACCAACCAGGGATGGGGTCGTTCGGCCACCTATTGGGCGAGGGCGCGGAGGATCTTGCGATCCTCGCGCATGATCTCCTCGGCGACTTCCATCGCCGCCGCGAAATCCGGATCGTGCGCCGTCAGCCGCACGCCGTCCGGTGCCTCGGTCAGGTGCAACGTGTCGCCCGGGCCGACACGGAGCTTGGCAAGCACGTCCTTGGGAAGGACGACGCCCGCGGAGTTGCCGATCTTGGTGATCTTGAGGGCGATGTTCATACAGGTGTTATAACGGTGAGGAGTCGCGAGGCAAGCCGGCGCCGTTTAGCCGTGCGCCATGGCGAAGGCGTTGACGCCGTCGGAGCCGGTCGCACTGCAAATCTTCCCCTCGTCGTCGAGCATCGCCAGTGGGCCGTGGCCGACGTAGAAGATCACCGTCTCTCCCACCGCGTGAGTCTTCTCGTGGTGAGCGCCGATCGCCTCGTAGCCGTAGTCGCCCGCGTGCGCGGTGCCGCTGGCATAACGCAGCTCGCCCGACAGCACGATGAACTCGCCGGCTCCGAGGTGGAAATGCGGCGGCACCGCCGCCCCCGCCTCGAGCTTCAGGAGCTGCGTCCACTGCCCGGTCTTCTCGCAACTGCGTAGCCGCTTTATCCAGCCGCCGGGAAAGGTCGGCTGCCACTCCAGTTCGTCGCACCGAATGAGGATGTCGTTCTCGTTCATGGGTGGGCTCCGTGGTCGGTTTGCTGGGCGGGAGTGTTTCACACGATGGAGCGGGGGGCGCCAGAGGGTGACAGACATGCCAACTGCGCTGCCAGTTTTCCCCGGCGAGCCCCCTTTGGTCCTGCGGGCAACGGCGTTCCATCCAGATGAAGTTTGGTGAGCCATTATCGCCGGAACCCACTGCGTCCCCCAAACATTCGAACGAATGACTGAGAGCCTAGTCGTGTTCGATCCCGCAACGCACCTCTTACTCCGATCTACCGTGTGACGGAACGTAGAGATCGCCGCCCTGGCGGTACTTTTCGGCCATCTCCGCCATTCCCGCCTCCGCCTCCTCGGCCGCGACGAACGTCTCGCCCTCGACATTCAGCTTCGCCGCGAACTCCCGCACCTCTTGCGTGATCTTCATCGAGCAGAACTTCGGCCCGCACATGCTGCAAAAGTGCGCGGTCTTGGCGCCTTCGGCCGGCAGGGTCTGGTCGTGGTATTGCTCCGCCGTGTCGGGGTCGAGGCTGAGGTTGAACTGGTCGCGCCAGCGGAATTCGAAGCGCGCTTTCGACAGCGCGTCATCGCGCACCTTGGCGGCCGGGTGGCCCTTGGCGAGGTCGGCTGCGTGGGCGGCGAGCTTGTACGTGACGACGCCCACCTTGACGTCGTCGCGGTCGGGCAGGCCAAGGTGCTCCTTGGGGGTCACATAGCAGAGCATCGCCGTGCCGTACCAGCCGATCATCGCTGCGCCGATTCCGCTGGTGATGTGGTCGTAGCCGGGCGCGATGTCGGTCACCAAGGGCCCGAGGGTATAGAACGGCGCCTCGCCGCATGCGGCGAGTTGCTTGTCCATGTTCTCCTTGATCTTGTGCATCGGCACGTGGCCGGGACCCTCGATCATCACCTGCACGTCCTGCGCCCAGGCACGCTTCGTGAGCTCGCCCAGGGTGTAGAGCTCGGCGAACTGGGCCTCGTCGTTGGCGTCGGCGATCGAGCCGGGGCGCAGGCCATCGCCCAATGAATAGGCAATGTCGTAGGCCTTCATGATCTCGCTGATCTCGTCGAAGCGCTCGTAGAGGAACGATTCCTTGTGATGCGCGAGGCACCACTTGGCCATGATCGAGCCGCCGCGGCTGACGATGCCGGTGACGCGCTTCGCGGTGAGCGGGATGTATGGCAGGCGCACGCCGGCGTGGATCGTGAAGTAATCGACGCCCTGCTCGGCCTGCTCGATGAGGGTATCCCGGAAGATCTCCCAGGTGAGCTCCTCGGCAATGCCGCCGACTTTCTCGAGCGCCTGGTAGATCGGCACGGTACCGATCGGCACCGGGCTGTTGCGGATGATCCATTCGCGGGTGTCGTGGATGTTGCGGCCCGTGCTGAGGTCCATCACCGTGTCGGCGCCCCAGCGGATCGCCCAGACCATCTTGTCGACTTCCTGCGCGACGTCGCTGGCGACGGCGGAGTTGCCGATGTTGGCGTTGATCTTGACGAGAAAGTTGCGGCCGATCGCCATCGGCTCAGCTTCCGGGTGGTTGACGTTGGAGGGAATGATCGCGCGGCCCCGTGCCACTTCGTCGCGGACGAATTCGGGAGTGACATAGTCGGGGATTGCGGCGCCCCAATCCTGCCCGTCGCGTTCGCGGCGGAGCGCTTCGCGGCCGAGGTTCTCGCGGATCGCGACGTATTCCATCTCCGGCGTGACGATCCCGCGGCGGGCGTAGTGCATCTGGCTGAGGTTCGCGCCCGGCTTGGCGCGCAGCACGCGGCGGGCGACCTTGGGAAACGCCGGCACCCCGCCCGAGCGGTCAGGGCCGAGCTGACCGTTGTCCTCCGGGCGAATTTCGCGCGCGGCGTATGCCTCGACGTCGCCCCGCGCGAGCTGCCATTCACGCCTGAGCTGCGGCAGTCCGGCGGCGATGTCGATCGTCGTCCCGGGGTCGGTGTAGGGGCCGGAGGTGTCATAGACCCGCACCGGCGGCTCGCCGCTCGACGGCTCGAGGTCGATCTCGCGCATCGCCACCCGGCGCTCGCCCACGTAGATCTTGCGGCTGCCCCGGATCGGGCCGGTGGTGACGCCGATCTCGAGGTGGGAATTGACGTCGGCCATGTTGCGCTCCTCGGCGGGAGGAGAGAGTGCCGGACCTGCGACCGCCCACTCCCTCCGCCCGTGCTAACGGGTTCAGGTTCGACGGGTCGTGGGGCGCGAAACCCACCTCTCAGCCACCAGCTGGCTCCCCGGGGATGAGTCGGAGAGTAGGAGCCTCCGCCCCGGCCTGCAACCGCCTATCCGATGCGCGAGAACGCGGCGACGATGGCGACGAGGCCGAAGGCGATCGAGACGCCGGCCCAGGCGGTCGACGCGTTGCCGATCAGGCGCCGGGAAAGATTGAGAAAGCGGTCGCCGGCAGCGAGCAGCGCCATCCCCTCGGCCACCGCCAGTCCGCCGAGGATGTTGACGACGATCGCCAGCCAATCGCCCTCGCGCCACGGCGAGGCGAGGTAGATCGCCGCGCCGACGGCGAGACAGGCGAAGCCGGCCAGGTAGCGCAGGCCCGGGCTGCGCTCGAATTCCGCCAGCATCGCGTTCCAGCCGCCAGGGGAGCGCATCTCCCCGGCGCCCGCGGCAAGCGAATAGAGCCCGAGGAAGAAGGCGATCCAGGCGGAAATCTCGGCGGTCTGGGGCATGGCGGCGTTCCTCAAGTGCGCGTGGCCTTCGTAGCCGCCACCCACAGGCCTGTCCACGAAAGCACCGCGCCGGCGGAACCTCAAGTGCACCTAAGCGATTGACATGCCATGCCTCCAACCGAACTGAGCAAGACCGACGCGCGTCGGGCCTATCACCGCGAACTGAGGTCTGTGGCGCGCATCCTGCGCCTGACCGGCCTCGCCTTCGCGCTCATCGGGGCCGTCGGGCTGCTGCTGGGTTACGAAAGGGGCGCCTGGTGGCTGTGGCCCTCGTGGGTTTCGCTGCTGATCGGGGCGGTGCTGTTCGCTGGCGGCGTCGTCAGCCGCGTGCGCCATCGCGGCAAGCGGCCGGACGAGCTCTAGACCTAACTTTCCAAATTGGAAAGTTTTCACTTGCCGAATCGGAAAGTCACCCCTAATCACTTTCCGTCTTGGAAAGTGAAGGGCATTCCCAATGAATAGAGAAACGATGTCTCCGGCCGATGCGCGCGCGGCGCTCGACAAGGTCGGCATGACCCGCACGCAGATGGCGGCGATCTGCAACTGCCCGCCGTGGCGCCACGCCGCGTTCGGGTTGATATTCGCGGTGCTGATCGGCTCGATCAGCATCTCGGGCACCGCGCAGGTCATCGGCACGGCGGTCGTGCTGGTCCTCACCGGCCTGCTCGTCGCGCACGACCGGGTGCGCTACGGCGTCTTCGTCAACGGCTATCGCCGCGGCGCCACGCTGCCGCTGACGCTGACCTATGTGGGAGTGATGATCGTGCTCGTCGTCACGGCGATGTTCATGCGCCTCAACGGCTTTACGCTGTTGAGCAAGCTCGCCCTCGCCGCCATCGCCCTCGCGCTGGCCACGGCGGTCAGCGTCAAGTGGAGCCGCGTCTTCCGGCGCGAGCTGGAGGGCCGGTCGTGACGCCGGTCGCGCTCGATCCCCACCTGCATGCGCCAGCACGGTTGCAGATCGCAACCGTGCTGGCGAACGTCAGCAGCGCCGAGTTCGCCAAGCTGCGCGAGATCACCGCAGTCAGCGATTCCGTGCTGTCGAAGCATCTCGCCGCGCTGGTCGAGGCAGGCTACATCAGGCTGACCAAGACCCCGCTCGACGGGCGGCAGCGTACCTGGGCGAGCTTCACCCGCGCCGGACGCAAGGCCTTCGCCGCCCACATGCGCGCACTGCAGGCGCTCGTCGCCAGCGCCGAGCAGGCCGTGGCAGCGCAATAGGCGCTAGAACGTGTAGCCAACCCCGACGGCGCCCAGAAACTGGTTCGGGCTGCCACGGATTCTGGTAAGCGGACTAAGCCTCGCATCTCCCAACATGCGCGTGTAGCCCCCGAGCGCGAATATGGCCGGGCCGCCGTTAGTGAGGTCGCCGTCGAGATCGATGCCGAGCAGCAGCCGGGCGCCGACCTTGTTGAAGCCGCTCCTGGCCTTGAACACCGGCAGCCCGCTCACCAGCGAGCCGTGCGGCGTGACCGAGTAGTAATAGTCGGCAAACTTGCGGTCGCCGTATTCAGCGTTGAGCGAAAGGTTGGCGAGAATGCCCCGGCTGAGCGGCGTCGAGTAACCGATCATCGGGTCGACCACCATGCCTTTGTAGGCACCGGCGACGTCCCACAACACGTCGGTCGAGAGGGTCAGGCTGTCGTAGCGGTTGAGCACGTGGGGAAACGCCAGCCCGAGCGTGGGCCCGACCTCGATGGCCGTGCCGAGCTTGCCTAGCGTGTCGACCACAGGATCATGCGCGCTGCGGGTGCGGTTCAGCCGCACTTTCCCCGCGACGCCGAGATTGAAGCCAACGCGATCCGGAGGATCGGGAATGAAGTCGAGCGCAACGCCCCCGGCGCGAGGGTCGATGCCTACGCCGCCAAGCCTTCCCTGCACCAGCGGCACGGGAAACAGGACGTAATCGTCGGACCCCTCGTAGCTGGGGGCATACCCCATGCCGACGCCGACCGCGAGATAATCGCCCGACAGCACGCCCTGGTCGCTGCCGGCATCCTGGGCAGCCGCGGGGACGGCCTCGACCAGCCCGAGGCCAACCGCCGCGAGGAATGCCCACTTCATCACCGAACCCCTGTTTGGCATGGCGTTCAAACGTGAGGCATTCCCGAGCGTTCCTGAGGCGTCAGCCCGCCGCCTGCCACTGCCGGATCGCCTCGATCGGCCAGAACAGCATGATCACGTTGAGCGTCAGGTTGTCGCGGATGACGTAGAGCGTCAGCAGTTCGAACACGACGCCGATCGCCAGGCTGAGCCACCACGGCAGGCGCGAGGCGACGAGAAAGCCGAGGATCATGCAGCCGATGTCGCCCATCGAGTTCAGCACGCTGTCTCCCGAGTAGCCGAAGCTCACCGTCACCGCACGGTAGCGGTCGATCACCGTCGGGGTGTTCTCGGTCACTTCCCACGCTGCCTCGACGAACGTCGCGATCGGCAGCGCAAAGCGCGCTGGCCGCCCGCCGAACAGCTTCCACTTGTTCCACAACAGCCAGGCGAGGAAGTACATGATCATCCCGTGGATGACGTGGCTGAGCGAATACCAGTCGGTCAGTTGCTGCGAGTTCTCGGCCGATTGCACGACGCCGTGCCACAGCTTGACCGTGCCGCACGTGCAAATCGGCACGCGGCCCATCGCCAGCAGGATCGCTGCCGCGGAGACGACGATGGCGAAGGTCGCAAAGACCGCGCGGCTATCGGGCAGCAGCGAACCCGCCTTCCCCTTGCCCGTGCGCGAACCCGTCCCGGCCATCGCCGCTGGATGCAATCAAGGGCGAGGATTGGCAAGCCGCGCCGGTTTGCAGGCCCTTTCGCACGCGCTAAGGCTCACCGCCGATGAGCGCGCGGGAATGCGATCTGGCGATAGTCGGCGGCGGGCTCGCCGGAGGGCTGATCGCGCTGGCGCTGGCGCAGTTTCGGCCGGAGCTGACGATGCGGCTTGTCGAGACCGGGCCGGCCTTGGGCGGCAATCACCGCTGGAGCTGGTTCGCCAGCGACCTTTCGGCCGAAGGCGAAGCGCTGCTGGCCGCGTTCCCCGTCAAGCGATGGGACGAAGGGTACGAGGTGCGCTTCCCCGGCTTCAGACGCCACATCCCGACGCCCTGCTGCTCGATGTCGTCGCGCGACTTCGCCGCGGTGCTCGGCATACGTCTGCCCGCGGGCTCGATCCTCGTTAACAGCCGGGTTGCGGCGCTCGACGCCGGGGGGGTGTCGCTGGCGAGCGGCGAGCGCATCAGCGCCGGCGCCGTGATCGATTGCCGCGAGTTCGCGCCGACCCCGCATCTCTCCGGCGGCTGGCAGGTGTTTCTCGGCCGGCATCTTCGCCTCGATTGGCCGCACGGCATGACCCTTCC
>Ga0207706_10001204_pt1 | contig 26139 bp, 16 predicted proteins | sample KBSC53metaG_FD_184318 | JGI IMG/M metagenome (GOLD analysis project Ga0207706, IMG submission 184318) | Corn rhizosphere microbial communities from Kellogg Biological Station, Michigan, USA - KBS C5-3 metaG (SPAdes) (version 2) | ecosystem: Host-associated > Plants > Roots > Rhizosphere > Soil ... | reverse complement strand
GGAAGCAATGCCTCACGGCATTCGCTTCGGTCTCGAGCCACCTGCGGTGTCCTTTCCGTGATCGTAACTGCCGACCTGCTTGCCTTCCGTCTCGATCCACAGACGGCGCACGGAGATGCGACCGGCGTTGAACCGCGCGATCGAGCTCGTGGTCGACTGGCGCGGGCCAGTCGGGCAGAGATCAGCGAGTGGGAGATAGACGGTCGGTTTCATACGAATTCCTGTAGGCGAAGCGATCTATATGGTTCACGTTGAGTCAGCGGCGCTGGCGCGCGCGACCCCCTCGAAACAACCTGCCAGACCCCGCAATCCCGCCGCGAGTCACAGATAAAACGAAAGTCGCGCCTCGATGCTCTCACTCGCCGTGCGGTGAACGGTCGAGGTGGCACATCCGCGCCGCGCGCGGCGTGCCGTGAACATCGGGACGCGACTCCCAGGGGGCGCACACTAGCATCGACCGATTCCGTTGTCAAGTACATTTCATACGCATTACCGCCGTCTATTGGGTCATCGACGATGCTCATTCGTCCACCTCAGGTGGGCGCACGTGTCGGAGATCACAGCCGCCATGCCCGACCTACTCGCCGCGCGAAGCCAGATGGCCATGTCCCTCGGCTTCCACATCGTGTTCGCGGTGGTCGGCATCGGACTCCCCGCCCTCATGGTGATCGCCGAGTGGCGCTGGACCCGCACGGGTGACGCCGTCTACCTCGACCTTGCCAAGCGATGGTCCAAGGGCGCCGCCATCCTGTTCGCCGTCGGAGCCGTCTCTGGAACCGTCCTCTCCTTCGAGCTCGGGCTCCTGTGGCCCGGCTTCATGCGCTTTGCCGGGTCCATCATCGGCATGCCGTTCTCGCTCGAAGGGTTTGCGTTCTTCACGGAAGCAATCTTCCTCGGGATCTACCTGTACGGGTGGGATCGCGTGAGCCGAGGCGCCCACCTGTTCGCCGGCATCGTCGTGGCGGTCAGCGGCGTCCTCTCGGGAATCTTCGTGGTCATCGCGAATGCCTGGATGAACACGCCCGCGGGTTTCGACATGGTTGCCGGCAAGGCCGTCAACGTCAGGCCATTCATGGCGATGGCGAATGCCGCGGCGTTTTCCGAGACGCTCCACATGACTCTCGCCGCGTACGCCGGAACAGGGTTGACCGTCGCCGGGATCCACGCCGTTGCCCTCCTCCGCGGAAACCGGTCAGCGTTCCACCGACTCGCCCTCGGGATCGCCCTCTCGCTCGGCGCGCCGGCCGCGATCCTTCAGCCGCTCTCCGGTGATGTGAGTGCGAGGAGTGTGGCCGTCCATCAGCCCGCCAAGCTCGCCGCGCTCGAGGCGCACTTCGAGACGCAACGAGGTGCGCCGTTCCACATCGGCGGCTGGCCGGATGTCGACGAGCGTGAAACGCGATGGGCGATCAGGATTCCGCGCGCCCTGTCGTTGCTCGCCTTTCACGACCCGAACGCCGAGGTGAAGGGACTCGACACCGTGCCGCGCGACGAGTGGCCGCCGGTGGCGATCGTCCACATCGCGTTTCAGATCATGGTGGCGTTAGGCACGATCATGGCGCTCGTGTCGGTGTGGGCGCTCTGGCGCTGGTGGCGCGGCCGCGCGATCGACGCCGTCGTCGACGACCGCCGTTTGCTGCGCACGCTCGCGCTGGTGACACCGATGGGTTTTCTCGCGATCGAGGCCGGCTGGACGGTGACCGAAGTCGGCCGACAGCCATGGGTGATCCACGGCGTGCTGCGAACGGCCGACGCCGTCACGCCGATGCCGGGGCTCGTGGTGCCGTTTCTGATCTTCACGCTCCTGTACGTGCTGCTGGGAGCGATCGTCGTGTACCTGCTGCGTCAACAGTTCATCCGCGCGCCGACGCGGTGACCACCTAACGATGAATCTGACCCTCGCCGAAGTTGCCGCCTGGATCGTCATCGTCGCGCTGAACGCGTACGTGCTGTTTGGCGGCGCGGACTTCGGTGGCGGCGTGTGGGACCTGCTCGCGTCCGGTCCTCGACGGCAACAGCAGCGGGATCTCGTCGCGCACGCCATCGGTCCGATCTGGGAAGCGAACCACGTCTGGCTCATCGTCGTGGTGGTCATGTTGTTCGTCTGCTTCCCGCCGGCGTTCGCGGCGTTCGGAACGGTGCTGCACATTCCGCTCTCGCTCATGCTCATCGGGATCGTGCTGCGCGGTTCGGCGTTCGTATTTCGCTCCTATTCCTACGGACCGCGCTCCGAGCAGCGCCGCTGGGGGCAGACGTTCGCCGTCTCGAGCCTCATCACGCCGGCGGTGCTCGGCATGTGTGTCGGCGCGGTCGTGTCTGGCCACGTCGGCGCGGCGATGAAGGCCGTTGACTCCGGGACGGCCGGGTTTGCGGCCACGTACGTTCTTCCGTGGATCTCGCCGTTCACCATTGCCGTCGGCGCCATGGCGGTCGCGCTGCTTTCGTTCCTTGCCGCGACCTATCTCACGATCGAAGCCGCCGCCGACCGCGCGCTACAGGATGACTTCCGCAACCGAGCGCTCGGCGCGGCAGTCGCGGCCATGGCACTGGCGATCATTGCGCTCGTGTTAGGCGCCGAAACCGGCGTCATGGCTCGTTTGATCAGGCCCGGATGGGCGACGCTGGTGCTCGCCGGCTCCGCCGTGGCGGCGGTGACGTCGGCGGTATCGTTGCTTCAGCGACGCTTTCAACTCGCTCGGGTCGCCGCGGGAGCATGGGTGACGCTCGTCCTGTGGGGCTGGGTGCTCGCCCAGTTTCCGTTGATCATCCCGCCTGACCTGACGATAAACGCCGCCGCAGCACCGAACCGAACGCTCGCGGAAACGATGGCCGTTCTCGCCGGTGGCGCCGTGGTCCTGATCCCGTCGCTCTGGTATCTCCTCCGAGTCTTCAAGGGCCGCTCGTCGTTAGTCGGTAGTCGTTAGCTATTAGCTAACGACTACCGACTAACGACTTAACAGGCACAGTCACTCGAGCACGATGATCAACCACACGGACGCACTCCAGAAGCGCTCCGGATCATTGATGCGAAGCGTCCTCCCCGACGACGACGCCTCCACGGAAACCAGATCGGGATCGTGCCGCGACACGATCCGGTATTGCCTCGCTCTGGGCAACGAGATCTCCGTATCGCGGACCCGATCGATTCGCGTGAACACGCCCTGCGCCATCGCGCGCGACGGCGTGAGGCTCTTGCCGAAGCCGAGGATGCCGCCCTCCTCCGTGAGAACGCCCGCGCGAACGAGCTGCTTGCGGGAACCGACGACGTACCAGGCCGTGTTCGCGCGCGACGTGATCCGCCTCAGTGAGTCGGTGAGCGCCTCGTTCTCCTGGGCAAGCACCGCGTTCGCCTCGGTCAGCTTCCGGGTCGAATCCGTGAGAGCGGTGACCTGCGTCTCCAGCTCGGCGATTCGCGCGACGTACGTCGCGATCAGATCCTTCTGGCCCTCGATCGTGCGGAGGTGCTCCTCCACCTCCGCCCGCAACCGGTCGTTGTCCTTCGCCGCCTCGAGCAGACGCTGCCCGCGCACACGCGAGCTGTCCTCGACATCGGCGAGACGTCGTCTGACGTGCTCGAGCCTCCGGAGCATCACATCGCGATAACCTCCGGGTCCTGCCGGGATCTCGCCCGCGGGGTCGACGCCCACTTCCCCGCCAGCGGCGCTAGCGCTGTCCGACCCACCCATCTCGGCCGTGATGGAATCCATCGCTGCGAGGCTCGCCGGCGATCCGTCCATGTGCTTCAACTGCTCGGCCACGGCTTCGATCAGAACGTGCGCGTCTCGCACCTCGCGGAGCAACGTGTCCTTTTCGGCAGAAATGCGCTCGAACATGACCATCTGCCTCTGAAGACTCGCGTTCTCGGTCGAGAGCGAGTCGATCGTCATGCGCGATCGTCGCATGAACGGCATGAGGTCCATTCCCCGATCGCAGCCAACGGCGGCCACGAGCAATCCGATCAGCGCTCCGTTCCTCAAGGCGCTTCTCCCGCCGGCCGTGCGAGTACACATGGTTTGTCCCCCCACCCGTAACGTTCCCGCAGCACCGGCGCGACGACATCGGCGAACAGCGACACACCCGTTAGGCGCTCGGCCGCGCCACGCTCGGATTCAACGTACACGATCCCCACGATCGGACACGCGCGCGGCTTGGCCTTCGCCTCGCGGCCGCCGAACAGGAACAGCGACAGCGGCTCGAAGCGCTGGCTCTCGAGCGTTCCCGTCTTGCCAAAGAAATCGAAGCCGGGACCGTTGAACATCGCGCCGGTCGTGCGTGCCGCCGTGCCCGATCCGCGGACGACGCCACGCATGCCGGCGAGCACGTCGTCGCGGCCGGTCGTGAAGTGCACACTCGGCTTCTCCGCCGGAGCGAGCACCGTGTCGCCGACACGCTGGATGAGCCTGAGCTCAGTCCCGCGGGCATTCATGATGCGGGCAAGCGCTCGCACCAACGCCGCGTTGCTCCAGTTGTTCTCGTTCTCGCCGATCATGAACCCGGCGAGGTAGCGCAGGTCAGAGAACTGGGGCGCGTCCAGCGGCAGCGACGGCACGTCCGGCGACACGAGCTGCCACTGCGGATTCGTGCGCAGCAGTCGCTTCGCTTCGAGCGGACGCCAGAGGCTCTCATCGAACTCTCCGGACTGGCGCCCGATCCGCGCATCGAACAGCGTCTCGAGCTGATGCGCGAGTGGCGAGCTCGCGATCATCCGGCGACCCTGCTTCACGTCGAACCTGGGCCGCTGCACCATGCGCAGGCCATTCAGCGCGTACCACGGCCCTTCGGCGACGCCACCTAACGCCGGCATGCCGTTCGCGCCGCGCTCCGCCGCGCCTAGGAAGCCCAGCGTCACCGCGTACAAGTTGTTCGAGTTCGGGATGAAGCAGTCCCACGTCACCGGAACGCGGGGACACCCGTGCAGCTCGGACTTCATCGGCGTCGTGAATCCGAGAGGCCAGCCAGCGGCGCTCGCGAACCGCTCGCCGGGATGCTCGACCACCAGCGACTTGAGCGAGGGGTACTCGTTCAGCACGGCGGCCGCAATGAAGGGCTTGATCGTCGACGCCGATCGATGGTTCCGGAAGTTCTGATCCAACGCCGCAAACTTGCTGACCCGCACATCGGGCTTGGCCCAGTCCGCGAACGCAAGAATGTCACCCGTTTCGGCGTCGACAATCATGGCTGAGCATTGCCTGACGCCCCCCGCTGCGGCCTCCGCACACCGTCGGTCGAGGCCTCGCTGAACGGCATCGATCGCCGAGCGATCGAGCGTCAGCGCAACGTCCGACGCCGCTTCGCGCGACCGCAGCCGGAGGCCGTCTGCCAACAGCGAGTCGAGGCGGGCGACCAGCGCCGGCGTCGTCGGCATGATGGCTCGCATCGCCTGCCCGTTCCGCTCGCGCGAGTACGCGAGCGATCCGCGCGGTGTCGCGTCCACGACCCACGTGGCCGAACTGTCGATGGCAATGATGTCGCCGAATCGAAGTCGCTCGCCTGACGAGACGGGGCTGCCGTTCTTCGTGACCCCTGTGCCAGTCGCGATGACATCGATCACCGCACCAGTTCCGGACCGACGTGCGCGAATTCTTGGGTCTCCCATGCACTCGACGTCCGCGCCAGCACCGAACGCGATTGTCGAATCGTGGCACGACACCCTAACGACGTCCCTTGCTTCCGGCGTCAGCACGACACCGCTCGGGCCGCCTGATAGCACCACATCGGTCTCGACCTCGACTTTACCGGCACGCACGGTGGTGTCGGACGACGCGAGCGTCGCGCCGGCCATGAGGCGGCCAATCCAGGGACCGCCATTCCCCACCGGCGGATCGACCTTGCACGCCGCGGCCGAGACCTGCACACCGGATGCGTCGCCGCTGAGCCACGGCGCTCGCTCGACGCAATGGGATCGGTACTCCGCCCGGTTCGCCGCAAAGGCATTCGCCCGCTCGAGTGTGGACTGAACGAAGTCGCCATCGCGATAGCCGAACTTCCCGCGCGCGGCCGGACCGGCGACGACCGAGTCACCGCTCGATACGATGTCGGCGCGGTCAATGGCAGCGCGGAGGCCGTCGGCAAACGTCGCGAGCTGAAACGGCGCCACGTCGCGATGGGTCGCACGATAGAGCGAGCGAAGGACGACCGCTCCGATAAGCACGACCATTGCAGCCGCGGCGCCGAGGATAATGGCCAGGCGCCGCATCGCGTGGCTGTTGATCTCCGCGCGCTCCGTGACGCCACGCGCGGGACGCGTGGCTCTCGGCAACGCGATGACGGCGAGCGCGAGCGTCCACGATGCGAAGGCGACGTCGGCGCCTGATCGCAAACCGAGCAATGGCAGGTTCTGCCCGGTGAGCGGGAGCAACGACACGTTCGCCGCGGCCATGTACAGCGCCGGCACGGCGACGTACATCGCGAGGCCGCCGAGGAGGATGCCGCGCGGCACCTCGTTCACGGCGCGACCGGCAATCATCGCGCTCGCGAGCAGCAGTAACGCGAGCGCCAGGTAGACGGACAACAGCGCCGCTCCGCCAGCGAACCCGTGCTCGCTGAGCACGAACACGGCATAGGCGTTGTCGGTAAGAGCGACGTCCTCCGAGATCGCGCGGCGCGTGTACGCCGTGCCATAAAGGCCGTTGCCCCACGTGCCGCCAGACGCGGCATACGCGCGCATGCCCCAGTCCTGCTGCAGGGTGCTGACGATCTCGCGCGCGGCGCTGCTCTTCGTGACGAGCATCTGACGCTCGAGGGCGCGGGGATGGCGAACGGCCGCGAAGCGAACCTGGGGTGTCGAGAGCGTCATGGGACGCGCCGCCAGCTCGGCCGGGGGCACCCGAAGCCACGCACCGACGGCGCCTAACGTGACGACCAGCACCACCACCGACGCCGCGAGCCGCCGCGGTCCCAACATGGCCGTTGCCATCACCAGCGTCGCCAGCACCGACGTCACCAGCAACAGCATGAGCCCGCGATCCGCGCCCAGGTATCCGCCGTAGACCGTGAGTGCGAGGAGAACGAACAGTGGCGTCCGGCGACGTGTCTCGCTTCCGGGAGCGGTGCCGCGCAGGTGCGCATCCACGCGTTCTTTCGTCTCACGGTGCCACAGCACGGCGAACACCCGAACGACGAGCAGCAGGCCAGCAATCGCGAGCGCGAAGCCGAGCGTGATCCCGAGTCGCCGAACGGCTCCCCACTGCGCTACGAGCAGTAGTGCGACGGGCGCGAAGGCGAACCAGAGCGGCGGGAGCACGTCCTTTCGGTGGTACGGCCACAACCGGATCGGTCCGACGAGTGGCGCCAGCGCGAACCTCGTGGCCAGAGCCGTTGCCACTCCGCCTCCTACCATCCCAACGATCCCCAATGCAATCCCAGGGGAAGCAAGCGTTAGGCCGACAAGCAGTCCGCCGAGCGCGCCGATGGCCGCTGCGACCCGTACCGCCAGCCGGTAGTGCCTTGGCGACATCCGCGGCCAGACCCTCCCTCGCAACTCGGCCGCTGCATACGCGAACAGGAGCACGACGCTATAGAGCGCCATGCTGAGGTAGGGCGGCACACCACGCAGTGACAACGCGAGCGCGATGTAGAGCACCACGAGCACGAGCAGCGTCGCCACGGCTCGCATGAGATGCCGACTCGAGAATCCGCGCTCAGCGCCGATCTCGAACATCCCGAGCGGCGCGCCGGTCGTTGTCGCTTGCGCTTCGCGCGGGACGAGCAGCGACTGCAGCACGAGGAGTCCAGCCGAGCCGGCCACAATGATGAAAACGACGAACAGCGATCGGTCCTCACCACCCGCCAGTATGTACGTCACGATGGCGGCTCCCACCACGACGCCAGCGTCCGCGACGAGACGGAGCAATGGCGCCATGCCCAATGCCTTGAGCGACCGCTGCCAATCGTGGTGGCGCATGCGCTCGAGTAGCCACACGAGCACTGGAAAGGCGATGAGGAACACGAGCGTCGTCGGCACCGCCTCGGCGTTGAACGGCTCGGACGTCGCGACGCGGATCGCGATCGTCGAGCGAACCATCGCCAACGTGTAGGCGAGGCCGAGGACGGCAAGTCGCAGCGCGGGCACCGGACCCGATGCTGAGCTGGCCGACGCCGCCAGCAGGAGAGCGCCCAGGAGCCAGACGATCGCGAGCCGGGCGAGCGTACCTTCCGCCGCGATTTCCGCCGAGAGGCGAACCAGGTGACCGCGTTCGGATCGCGCGCTCCCCGTCCCGGGGAGCAAGACGGTCTCGCCAACCGCAATGGGGCGGACCTGGCCATCGGCGTGCCATCGCCAGCGGCCCGGTGCCCACTCGAGCGCGCCGGAATATGGAGGCGTGCCTGCGCCTAACGGCACTCCGTTGAAGTCGATCAGCGGCAAGGTCCCAGGCGACGCCGACGCCCCGTACTGCACGCGGTGAACCGCGCGATCTCTGCCGGCGTGAAGCGGCCACCGGTCACCAAGCAGTCGCCCCGCGAACAGGACATGCATACGGTTCGCGCGTCTGTCGGCCGTCACCCGAAGGCGGGAAGATTCGCGTCCGATGCCGATCTCGATGGCGCCGCTGGCGACCCGTGTCTCCGTGAGAGGTGACGCGCCGTTCACGGTCAACGTCGTACCGGAAGCGGCAGCGATGTAGACCTGTCCGTCGCGGCGGAACAGCACGAACGTCGGGACCCGAGCGAATGCTGGCCCAAAGGCGTCGCTCCACGCACCGCTCTCCGACGCGCGCACGCGAACGCTGACACCGCCCGTGGTCAGCGTGCGTTCGGCACAGAGCGGTGCGAGTCGCGTCGTGCATCCGATCGGCCACCACGGCATCGCGGCCCGAACCGTTGCGGGGGCCGCACCGGCACGTGAGACAACGATCGTGGCGCTTCGGCCTACAGGAGCCGCCGCCAGTACCCGCTGGCCAGCCCGGACTGGCGGCGCCCCCGGCTCCGCCCGCACGACGACTGACGTGTCGTTAGGTCCGATGTGGACCGACACCAGGCCGGTGCCGCTCCGTCCGTTGTTCGGCGCCGGGATGCGCACGTCCGCCCCGGACCTCGACCCGATGCGCAGAGTATCGAGCAGAAACGCATACTGGCCGACGACCTGCAGCGATTGCGACGACAGGGATGCATTGCGCCCGCGCAGCAGTTCCACGAGCAGCGCGAGCGGAACTCCGACCACCACGAGCGTCGCCACGCGCGAGATTCGAGCGGGAATCCGCCAGGTCAGGAACGCGAGCACAGCGGTGACCGCCATGCTGAGCACGATCGCGGCGGTGAGTGTCATGCCCCTATCCGCTCGAGCAGGCGCACCGCCGTGCGGCGTTGCGCGTCGTCACCGAACACGAGCACCCACGTCAAATCTTCGCTCACTGCCGCTCGAGGACATTGAAGCTCGCCCAACACGCAGGCGCGCGCGCGAATCAGCCGTTCCGGCGTATACTCCTTGCTCCCCGGTTGACCGCGCTCGATGAGCCGCGTCGCGTGCACGTATGCGCGTCGGAACCACGCCGAGCCCTTCTGGCCGCTGCGTTGAGCGGCGAGCCCCTGCGCGAACGCCGCGCGCATGCTGTCACGCTCCGCCTTCGCGTCGAAGATCACCGGGACGGTTTTCGCGACGGGATGCGTGGGCGCACGGTTCACGTCGCCCGCTGACTGGCGAGTCCGCACCGCGGGCGTTGCCGGCGCTGGTGACGACGATGTGCTGACAGGCCGCACGACAGGTGCAGGGCCGACTACCTCGGTCGGTGCTTCGGTCGGCTGCAGGAGTTTGCGGGCGACGAGTACGCCGCCGAACGCGACACCGCCGCCGAGGACCAGCAGCATCGTCCCCTTCGCCACGACCGACGTCCAGCGTTTTACGAAGTCGAACGCTCGCCCGCGGATCGCGCTCACTCGCGCCGTCCGAACTCGGCGAGCGCGCTGATCCTGCAGCCAATCCAGGACTTCATTCAATCCGATCGGCCGAACCTTGTCGGGCACGACACCCGCCGATGACACCGCGAAGCAGCGCAGCGTCGGGCACACGGCCTCGAACCACGTGAGCGACGTGGCGCCGAGGTGGTCGAGCAGTGCCTCGGTCGGGTTCGCGAGCGCCCCACGCCGCTTCTCCTCCGACAGGCAGTCGATCTTGCTCAGGCAGATGGCCACGGGCAGGTCGAGCTGCGGCGCGCCTCCCGCCTCCAGGAGCGCCACGAGCTGCTCGAGGATCAGGAGTCGATCGAGCGTGGACGCGGCGCCATCGGGCGTCGCCTCGAAGAGCCACAGCACGCCGTGACTCGTCGATACCTGGCGATACAGCTGCTTTCCGGCAGAGCTGAGCCGATGCGCCGGGTCGACGGAGAACTCCCCGGCCGGATCGACGAGCGCGACCCGCAGCTCGCCGACCTGCCGGCCGGCTTTCATCTTCCGAAGCGTTAGGCGCAGTGGACGGTACGGCATGTCTCGCACGCCGGTCTTGGTGTTTCGCCGCTCGCTCAGCTCCTCGTGCGCGCGAAGCACCATCGCCTGTGTGTGCGGGTCGTCGCAGTCCTTCGGGTGGGCGGTCCACCGTTCCCCGTCGTCACCGCGTGAGAGGCCATACAGCGCGCCGATGAAGCCACTCTTGCCCGCCTTGGGCGCGCCCCAGAGGAAGAACCCGTCGTGCGTGTCACCCGGTGCAAGCGACGGCACCGGCGTTATGGTCGGTGGCGCCACGGGCGATGTGGGCGTGGTCGGAGCTGTCATCGACGCTCACCCGCGGCGACCGCGCCACCTGTCGTCAGGCTCGGCAGCTTACCGAGCAGACGTCCGATGACCGTCCCGCCATCGACGCCGAGGAACGAGCGCAATGCGCGCTCTTCATCGGGGGACAGGGCGCGCCGTGCCGTGGCGCGCCTGAGCGCCGCCCTGGCGTCGGCGAAGCGTTCCTCGTCGCGCACACGCTCCACCTCGTGCAACGCGAGCGCGAGGCGGCGCATGCGGACGCCATCGCTCACGCTTTCGTCGACCACGGCCAGCAGTGCGTCCGTCAACCGTTCAGCAGCGTTAGGCGTCGCGATCCCCGAGACCACGCCCGCCAGCAGCGCCAGCTCGGTCGCATTGCCATGACGGTGTACCGCCGCCACGAGATGCGACTCGAGTAGCGCGACCGTCACCGCATCGATCGTACCGCCCTCCGCGCCAGACGCTACGCAGGCATCGACGAGCGCGCCGATCGTGAACCGCCCGCCAGCGTAACCACGAGCGACCCAGGCGAGCGCTCGCGCCAGCAGCTCGCGGCGCACCACGTCGTCCACGCGCCGCACGAGCTCGAGCCATCCCGGCCTGAAAACGAAGGCGGCGTCGGTCGTCGCGAAATGCAGCAGCACGCGCCCGATGTGAGTGGCGAGCTCGCTGCGTGGCGCGAGACGGTGCGCTTCCTCGAGCAGCACGGTCGCCACGCGGACCGGGGCATCACCGATCGCTCCCGTATGAGCACGGTCCAGCGCGGCGACGATCCAGCCCACCAGCTCGACCTCACCTCCCGGCGTATCGCCTATCGTCCGCGAGAGCTCGGCCGCGAGACGACGCGGGTCGCCGCCACTGGCCAGAGGCTCGCCGACGCCGAAGAGCCGCCGCAGCGCACGCTCGGCGTCGTCAGGCGGCGGCGCGCTCGCGTCAATTTTCCCAGCCGACCAGATGCGCACGAGGCCATCGGCGAGCTGGCCAAGCTTGTCGGGAGGCTCGAGCAGCGCACGCTCGCGGAACGTCCGCCTGACGACCACGAGACCGATCGCCGATGCGCGTTCTCGCGCGCGACCCGCCGCGGAGGCCACGACCGCCGCGATCGCGTTCACGCCATCGACCGCGTCGCCGTACGACGTGCCCCTCGCCGCCAGCGCGTCGAACAGCCGCGCAACCTGGGATCGTCCTTTCACCCAGCGGGCGGTGCCGTTGTGCCAGGCGGCCTCCCACGGCAACGCGGGATCGGCGACGTCGAGGAACCGGTCGAGATCGTCGAGCGCGGCGGCGGCGCACGCGAGGGTGACCTGCGCGGCGCGCGCGCTGTCGTCCTCGGCAGGACGCGGAACCGCGCGCAGCCCGTCGAGAAGAGTCGAGAAGAATTTCGTGAACCGGTCGCGTTGCTGGTCGCGGCGCAGACCCACGGCGATGGAGATGGCCTGCACTGCACTCCACGCACCACGCTGTTCTCCACGAGCAACGTCCGCGAGTGACGCGGCCACGCGATCGGCCGCCGCGTGCCTGAACAGTGCGTCGGCAAGACGAAGACGCTCGTCGTCGGTTACCGCGCGGGCCGTCACGAGCACCGCGCGCCGCAGGTCGCCGGAGCGCAGCCCTTCGTGGAGGAGGTCCATCCGTAGGATGCCCGCGATCTCGGCGCCGAGGTCGATCTGAGTCGGAGCGACCTCGGGCGACAGCACGGCACCGACCGCCCAGGCCCTATGGAGCCGGTCACCGGTCTTGCCTAACGCCACGAGTCGCCCGGCCGTTGCTGCCGGATCGGCGAACCGGGGATCGGCCGCGTCCCGCGGAAGCATGGCCGTCCACTCGCGCTCCACGAGCAGCGCGTGCGGCCGCTCGGCGACGGTGAGCCGAGGCGTGTGCTTCGGGACGTCGATGGTGGGGATCTGGAAGGTGAGTGCCGAGCGGAGCCATGGCGGCACGAGCAGCGTCAGGCACTCGACAGTCTCCGCGCGAACCCCAGGCAGGAACGACAGCACGCGGTCGCCAGCGAGCAGCGCCGCGAGCAGCGTGGTGATCGTCGTCTGGTCTTCGGCCTTCAGCAGCTCTGCCAGCCGGGCCGCGCTCGTGGCTTCGTCCCGAGGCGTCAGCGCGGGAATCGGCAGCTCGCCGAACCGTTCGGGACGGTGATCCCGTGCGAGTGGCGGAAGCGCGGCGAACGCGTCGTTGCCGATCGCCGCGAACTCGTCGTCGTTCAGCGCGACGACATCGTACACGAGGGACGCGCGTCCCGCGGAGTCGCGGTCGGCGTTCGTGAAATACCGCGCGAAGACGTGGCCCCACTTCGGCGCGTGCAGGTAGGCGAGTCCCGAATCGAGATAGGCGCTCGGATCGCCGATATCGGGGACGCGGCAGAGCTCGAATGCCTCGTCGTACGAGAGGTTCGCGGTCTTGGCGACGAGCGCATATCCGTCGTTGACGAGACCCCAGATGGCGCGCCGAGGGCCGCCGGAAGCGGTGTCAGGTGCGGTCATGCTGCCCCACGATCCACGAGATCGGCAGATGGACGAACTTGGGCCGGGGCTCCCCGTCGAGCACCTCGCGGTCACCGACGCGGCGGAGCGGCCTGCCTAACGCGGTGAGCTTGAAGATGTCGAACCGTGTGAGCCACGAATATAGGACAGGCGCCGTGTCCCCGACCGTTTCCTCGAACAGCGCCTTCGGCTCGGCATCCATGAACTGCGGCGCCCGATCGATCTGGCTGAGGCACACGGCGACGGGGATCGTCAGCTGGTTCGTGCGGACGTCGAAGGGCACGCGCTCGCCACGTCGCGCGGCGTCAGCGAGCGCGAACTTGAGTCGCCCGAGCGTGCGGTCGAAGAAGCGCATGTAGTAGCGCGCGCGACCCTCGTCAGGCACGAAGCTGGGATTGATGAGGAGAATGAGCCCGCGAGCGCGGGTCATCTCGCGCAGGATGTTGGGCGGGATGTCGCCGTCGTACACTTCGCCGGGGACGTCCCAGAAGTTGAGGCTGGCTTCGTAGCGCGACTCGGTGTTGAGGAGCCGCGTTATGGGGCCGGCGGTGGTGGGTAGCGTGTAGAGGCGAAAGTCGAGGCGTCTTTCAACTAGGGTCTTGTATTGCTCGGGGACAGCGGGAACCGGGAACGGGGAACGGGGAACCGAGGCTCCGTAGATGCTCTGCTCCCATCTGCCCGCCTGCGGCGGGCTCCCGCCGGTTCCCGGTTCCCCGTCTTCCAGGCGAGCTATCGCTCGTACCCGATCAGCGACCCATTCGGCCGCGGCCGAGGTCGCGGGCAACACGCAGACGCGTCGCGCCGCGTCAGCGGGCGGACTCCAGTACACGAGGGACGCGATGTAGATCGACTTCCCCGACCCCTTGGCTCCCCACATCATGATGCTGTCGGAGGAAGCCGAGGAGACGCCATCGAGCGACCTGCTCGTGGAGCCGGCCGCTGAATTCGACGTGCTGTCCATTGGAATCCCGACCTCTGCGCCGGTGATGAGCATCACATACGACGGCAACCCGGCGGAGGTTCCACGACAGACGTCGGACTACACTGGTAATTGGTTACTGGAATTGGTTACAGGTAATCAGAACCCTCGGGATGCGTCTCGCTGCGCGATGAGCATCCCGAGGGTTCAAATAACCAATTACCAATTCCAGTAACCAATAACCTGTTCTGTTGCGCCTTCTATAACTCGATCTGTCCTCCTTCGTGGTTGAGCAGCCACTGCTTCCGAGCGAGTCCGCCGCCGAACCCCGTCAACGAACCATCGCTTCCAATGACGCGATGACACGGAACGATGATCGGAATCGGGTTGCGGCCATTCGCGGCGCCGACCGCTCGCACGGCCGCGGCGTTGCTCACACGTCGCGCCAGCCGCGCGTAGCTGATCGTAGCGCCGAAGGGAATCTTCGTGAGCTCGGTCCACACACGCCGCTGAAACTCCGTCCCGTTAGGCGCGAGCGGCAGGTCGAATGCCCGAAGCCGGCCAGCGAAATACGCGACGAGTTGGCGGCGCGCCTCGTCGAGGAGCGAGTCCGCGCCACGCCGGTCCGCCCAGCTCCCGTCATCCGGCTCGGCGTTCGCCATCCACACGCCGACAATCGCGGAGCCGTCGCTCGCGACGACCAGCCTGTCGATCGGTGTCTGGACCACGTCGTAGAGGACGTTCGCCGGCGCCACGACCGTCATCGCTTCGCTCCACCTTTCGTCGAGTCGCTACCAGTCACCGGGACAGCGATGCTCGCCGCGGAGTCGGCCGCGAGCGGCTTCTCGCCTTTGAGGTGCTGATCCAGGAACGCGAGAATCCCGGAGTAGCCCCGGATCTCGTTTTCCCTTTTCACGAACCCGTGTCCTTCGTCGGGGAACACGACGTACTCCACCGGCACGCCGTTCTTCTTCGCCGCGGCGACGATCTCGTCGGATTCGATCTTGAGAACGCGAGGATCGTTCGCGCCCTGCAGCACCATGAGCGGCACCTTGATCTTGTCGGCGTTGAACAGCGGCGAGATGCGGCGCAAGCGAGCAGAGTCCGTCTTCGGATCGCCCATCTCCTTGTATAGCGCCTCGCGGAACGATTCCCAGTACGGCGGCACGTTCGACAGCGTGCGCACCCAGTTCGAGATGCCGAAGAGATCCACGCCGAGCTTGAATGCATCGGGCTGCAGCGTCACAGCGGCGAGCGTCATGTACCCGCCATAGCTGCCGCCGATGATGCCGATCTTCGTCGTGTCGACGTAGCCGAGCCCCGCGAGCATTCGCTTGGCGGCGACGACGTCGCCAAGATCGGCCTCGCCGTGCTTGCGGTCGTCCATCTGGAAGAACGTCTTGCCGTAACCACTCGAGCCGCGGTTGTTGATGTCGAACACGACATAGCCGCGGTTCGCGAGCGCTTGCGTGAGCTCGAAGTACCCGACCTGCGCCTGACCTCCCGGCCCGCCGTGTACCATCACCATCGCCGGCGCCTTCGCCTCGGATGATGCCTGGTGCGGTTTGTAGAGAACGCCCGGCACCTCGAGGCTGTCGTACGACTTGAAGCGAACGACCGTCGGGACGACCAGATCGTCGCGCTTCATCTTCGGGTCGAGCGCATTGGTCAGGCGGCGAGGCGCCGCGCCGACGGAGGCGACGTACAGCTCGGGCGGCACGCTGCCGTCGCTGGCGTAGAACGCGATCAGCGAATCGTTAGGCGCGATTTCGACGCCGCGGATCAGTCCCGTCGGCAAGTCGGGCAGCGACACAGGCTCGAGTGTCTTCGCGTCCAGCACCCGGGCGGCGGCCTTCGAGTCCTCGTTCACTCCCACAACGAGATACTTGCCGCTCTTCGAGTAGCCCGCGCCGAGGATGTCCCACTTTTGCTCATAGACCGTCTTCTTGGATCCATCGACGAGGTCGTACGCCCGGAGTGACGCATACTCGCGACCGCTGTCGGAGACGAACAGGAGCTTCGTGCCGTCGGGGGAGAAATCGGCCGGCGAGTTGTTCACCGCACCGGTGTGCTTGGTGATGTTGGTCGCGGTGTTCTTCTGGAGATCCTGCAGGAAGATGTCCTGGTCCGACGTCGTGTAGCTCTTCACGAGCGCGAGATAACGCTTGTCGCGCGACACGCCGGCGATGTTATATCCGTCGGTGTTCTTGTAGACGAGCTTCTTCGCAAGGCCGTCCGTCTTCACCTCGTACACGTCGAAGAAGCGCGGATCGCGCTCGTTGGTGGCGATGAAGAACGATTTGTCGTCGCCGGCCCAACCGACGAACCGCGCCGAGAGCTTCGCGCCGGGCGTGATATCGGTGACGGTACCTTCGGGCGTACGCACGTAGAGGTGCGAGAGCTCGTTCCCGCCCTGGTCGGACGAGTAGAGGATTCGTGCATCGCCAGGGAAGTACGAGATCGGGAAGATCGAGTTCGTCGTCGATTTCGTGAGCGGCTCGAGGTCGCCACCCGCAGCCGGGACGGCATACGCGTTCCAGATCCCGGAGGTGTTCGACGCCACGAGGATCTTCTGGCGGTCGGGCGAGAACGAGGCGCCAAAGAAGCCCTTGTTGGCGTAGAAGTCCGCGACCGAGTACTGCGTGGGCTTGAAGGTCTTGTCGGTACTGGCCGCTTCGCCGGCGGCGCTCTGCGATTTGGGTTGCTCGGCGCTGCACCCCGCGACGAGCACCGCGAGCATGAGAACGACTGACGACCGCGTGAGGCTCATGATCGATCTCGAGTTCGAGGGAGATTCTGGATATAGCGCGTGTCCGTTACGTGCAACAGACCGGATAACAGCTCCTGCCTGAAGTGGTCCGGCTAGCATCGCTGTAGGGCAAGCTTTTTTCGGGCACAGCGATGAAGCAGATGCTGCTGAAACGGCCGGATCCGGCTTTGCATCGACGCTCCCTTGCGCAACGAGCCGGGATTGGAATGAAATGTCCTCGGGACGCATGAGCGTCCCGGGGTCGTTCTCAAAATCTCACGCTCGTTGTGCGAGGAGGGCAGCCAGTGAGGGATTCATCCGGCAGTTTCCGCAATATCCGCTTCATCGTTTTCCCCGAAAATGAGCTTGACGAGAAGCGATGCGAGTCCCGAGAAGCGATGCTTTCCCTGCTAGTCCCGCCCGCCAGCCTCGAAATCACGATCCCGCCTAACGGTAACACGCTTGCCCTTGATCGTCGAACTCCGTAGCGCGTCGATGATCCGCTCCGCCATCCGCTCCGGCACCTCGACCAACGAGAATCGGTCCGCGATCTCGATCGCCCCGATGTTGCTCGAGTCCACGCGCGCTTCGTTCGCGATGGCGCCGACGAGATCCCCGGGACGAACTCCCGACTTCCGCCCCGCACCCACGTACACGCGCGTTACGTCCAGGTCCGCCTGACGACCGCGCCCGCCCCGACGCGAGCCTCGATCGGCTCGAGGATCACGATCTTCCCGGAACGTGCGCTCGCCCCGGACCGCGCGCTCCCCGCGCCCACCACGCTCGTCGCGCTCGCCGCGCGGTCCACGATGCTCACGCGCCAGGCGCGGCCGCTCTACGGACTGGATATCCGGAATCTCCTCCTCCGCGCCATCACCATCTCGGCCACGTTCATCGGCGAGCTTCACCGCCGCCGCCGCGATGTCCACCACGTCGTACTCCGCCGCAAGCGCGTTCACGACGACGCGATACGTCTCGAGCGATTCCTCACCCTCGAGCAGCGCCTCCTCGAGCGAGCCTCGCGTCAGCTCGAGACGCCGCGCCCGCAGGTCAGCAACGGTCGGCACCGTCGAGATCTCGATCTTCTGCTTCGTCACGCTCTCGATGTTGCGCAGGAGCCGACGCTCCCGCGGCTCGCACAGCGTGATCGCCACGCCTTCGCGGCCGGCACGCCCCGTTCGCCCGATGCGATGCACATAGGCGTCCGGCGCGGACGGCACATCGTAGTTCACGACGTGCGACACGTGCTCGACGTCGAGCCCGCGCGCGGCAACGTCCGTCGCGATGAGCAGGTCGGTCGCGTTCGCGCGAACCCGACGCATGACCCGGTCACGCTGATCTTGCGACATGCCGCCATGCAGCGCCTCCGACCGATACCCGCGGCCGTTCAGCGTCTCGGTCAGCTCATCGACCTCCGTGCGCGTGCGACAGAACACGAACGCGAGCGTCGGCGCCTCGACATCGAGCAATCGACCTAACGCGGCGATCTTGTGAGCCCGGCTCACGATGTACGCCGTCTGCCGAACGCGCGGCAGCGCGCCGGCTTCCGCGCGCTCGCCCGGGATCGATACCCGCACCGGATGATTGAGGTGCCGTTCCGCCAGCGCGCGGATGCGCGGCGCCAGCGTCGCCGAGAAGAGCGCGGTCTGCCGAGTGGTCGGCGCGGCGGACAGGATGGCCTCCAGGTCCTCGGCGAAGCCCATGTCGAGCATCTCGTCGGCTTCGTCGAGCACGACCGAGCGGATGTTGCCTAACTTCAGCGTATTCCGACGGATATGATCCAGGGCGCGACCCGGTGTGGCGATCACGACGTCCGCACCGCGCTCGAGCGCGCGGAGCTGCCGCCGAATGTCCTGGCCACCGTAGACCGGGACGGCGCGCATGCCGAGTCCCTTGCCGTACTTGTGCACGGCTTCGCCCACCTGCATGGCGAGCTCCCGCGTGGGCACGAGAATGAGGACGGCGGGGCCGCCACGCTCGACATCAATCGCCGCATCGTCTGCGCCGTCATCGGTTTCGGCGCCTTCGACCACACGGCCGACCACTTCCACGCCGAGCGCCGCCCGTTGAATGAGCGGCAGCGTGAATGCGGCGGTCTTGCCCGTGCCCGTTGCGGCCTGCCCGAGCACATCGCGCCCCTCGAGAAGCGCTGGGATCGCGGCACTCTGGATGGGCGTCGGCTCCTCGTAGCCGAGGGTCGTTAGGGTGGCCGTGATGCGAGGATCGAGGCCGAGCTCAGCGAACGCGGAGACGGCAGCGGGGCCAGCGGCGGTGTCTTCTGACACGGGTGAGACTCGGTTGATGTAAGCGGAAGCGCGTGTTGAAGTCTAATGGTGAGGCTGCAGGCTGCGGGCCGCTGCTCGCTGCGGGCCGCTGCTGGGCTGGTAGCCGAGTGCTGCGCGCTACTGCCGCGTGCTGCTGGCTGCTGCTATTACCGCCAGTCTGTCATTCCGAGCGCAGCGAGGAATCGCGACGGTCCCGGTAGAGGACTCTACCGGGATGATCGCGATCCCTCGCCTGTCGGCTCGGGATGACACGCTCTTTTGCCCGCCGCCTGTCGCCTGTCGCGTTACAGCTTCACCAACCCTCCATACGTTTCCGGACGGCGATCGCGGAAAAACTGCCACACATTGCGGACCTCGCGGATCTTGTCGAGATCCAGCTCGGCCGTCACAAGCTCATCCCGATCACGCGCCGCCTGCGCCACGAACTGACCGCGCGGGTCGCAGAAGTAACTCTGCCCGTAGAACTCACCGATCCGCCACGGGTCCTCGTACCCGACTCGATTGATCGCGCCGACGAAGAATGCGTTCGCCACGGCGTGCGCTGGCTGCTCGAGCTTCCAGAGATACTCGGACAACCCCGCCACCGTTGCCGAGGGGTTGAACACGATCTCCGCGCCGTTGAGGCCGAGCTCGCGGGCCCCCTCGGGGAAATGCCGGTCGTAGCAGATGTACACACCCACATCCGCATAACGAGTCTTGAAGACCGGATACCCGAGATTGCCCGGCCGGAAGTAGAACTTCTCCCAGAATCCAGGGGCACAATGGGGAATGTGGTTCTTCCGGTATTTGCCGAGGTACGTGCCGTCGGCGTCGATGACAGCGGCCGTGTTGTAATAGATCCCCGCACCGTCCTCCTCGTACAGCGGGACGATGATGACCATCTCGTGCTTCTTCGCGATCTCTTGCATGAGCCGCGTGGTCGGCCCGTCCGGAATGCCCTCCACGGCGTCGTACCATCGCGTGCTCTGCTCGGCACAGAAGTACGGGCCGGTGAAGATCTCCTGCATGCACAGGATCTGAACCCCCTCGCGACCGGCCTGCTCGATGAGGCCCATGTGCTTCGCGAGGTTCGCCTCACGGATGGTCTCGAGCTTCTCGGCGGTGCTGCAGGCGTGGATGGCCTGAATGAGGCCGCACTTTACGATGCGTGGCATCGATCGGGAATCGGGAATAGGGAATCGGGAATCGAAACTGCCGGGAGGCGGGCGACGGGAACGGCGTGTCATCCCGAGCCGACAGCCGAGGGATGACCGCTAGCGCTCCTGCGTCGGTCGTCCTCGCATGAGCAACAAGTACAGCACAAAGCTCAACGCGAACGTGATGAACCACGCGTACGAGTAGAGGTGATCGAAGAAGTTGGGATCCTTCACCGTGCCGCCCGGCACGGACACTGCCCGGATGAAACCCGGGACCACCGGGAGAACCGAGAGCACGAGTGCGACGATCGCTCTCGGGTTCACGCCGTTGCGGTAGGTGTAGCGGCCCTGCTCGCGGAACAGGTCGTTGACGTCGAGCTGCTGGCGCCGGAGCACCCAATAGTCGGCGATGAGAATCCCGCCTAACGCGCCCATCAGGCTCGAGTAGCCCAGGAGCCAGGTGAAGATGTAGGCCGCGGCGTCGGAGTAGAGCTTCCACGGCATCATCACGATGCCGATCACCGCCGTGATCAGTCCGCCCGTGACGTAGCTGATGCGGCGCGGGCTCAGATTCGAGAAGTCGTTGGAGGGCGACACGACGTTCGCCGCCATGTTCGTCGTGAGCTGCGCCGCCAGCACGACGAGCGCCGAGAACATGACCACGCCGGCGCCGCCGATCTTCGTCACCAGCACGACCGGATCCCATTCCGCCTTGCCGAAGATCACGATCGTGGCACTCGTCACCGCCACGCCGATGAACGCGAAGGCCGTCATCGTGGTCGGCAGTCCAAGCGCCTGGCCTAACGCCTGCGATCGCTGGTTCTTGGCGTAGCGGGTGAAGTCCGGGATGTTGAGGCTCAGCGTCGCCCAGTAGCCGACGTTCGCCGTGAGCGCCGCCGGGAAGAGCGTCCAGAACGGCGTGCTGCCCTGCTGGAGCTTCACCGATTCGCCGAGGATGCGCCCGAGGCCGCCGCCGCGGTCGATGCCCCACCAGAGGAGCAGCGCCCCGCCGCCTAACAACAGCGGCGCCGACCAGCTCTCGAGGAGCTTGATGCCCTCGGTGCCCTTGAGGATGATGATGACCTGGATGCCCCAGAAGATTGCGAACGCGATCGCGGTCTTGCCCGGAACGGTCGCCCAGCCTGCCCACGCGGCCGCGAATAGCGCGTCGAGCGCCAACGCGCCAATCCAGGTCTGAATGCCGAACCATCCGCAGGCGACGATCGCGCGCAGGATTGCCGGCACGTTGGCGCCGCGGACGCCGAAGCTCGCCCGGCAGAGCACCGGGAACGATACGCCATACTTCGTGCCGGCGTGGGCGTTCAGGATCATCGGGATGAGCACGATCGTGTTGCCTAACAGGATCGTGATCATCGACTGCCACCAGGTCATCCCCTGCGCCATGAGGCCCGACGCGAGGGTGTACGTGGTGATGACGACGCTCATGCCGATCCAGAGCGCCGCGATGTTGTAGGTGGACCAGGTGCGGCGTTCCGGCGCGGTCGGGGCGAGGTCGTGATTGTACAGCGGGCTGGCGCTGATGTCCGATGCGCCAGCAGCCGGTGGGGCGAAGGTTTGCGGCTCGACGCCCGTTTGCGTGGTCATTGGGCGCCAGCGCCCGCGGGAACCGGGAACTGGGAACCGGGAACCGAGGCTCCTCGGGGTTTCTGTTCCCCGTTCCCGGTTCCCTGTTCCCGCTGTTCCCGGTTCCCCGTTCCCGGTTCCCTTCTCAGCCAGACGCCGCGTCCTTCCTTCCCGACCACGCGATAGTCGTCCACGATGACTTCGCCACGGGAAAGCGTCGTCCTCGAGAAGCCGGCCAGATCCCACCCGTTGTACGGCGACCAGTCTGCGTTCGTCTCCATGGACTTCGGGTCGACCTTGTGCGTCCGCGTCGGATGAATGATCGCAAGATCCGCGTCCGCCCCGATCGCGATCGAGCCCTTGCGCGGGGCTAATCCCATGATGCGCGCCGGGTTCGTGCTGAGCTTCATGCACATCTCCTCGATCGACAGCCGGCCGCCTAACACACCTCGCGTGTACGTCAACGGCAGGAGCGTCTCGAGGCCCGGCAGTCCCATCGGAATCTTCGTCCAGTCGCCTTCCCACATTGCTTTCTGCTCGCGCGTGAACGTGCACGTGTCCGTCGAGATGACCGAGACCTCGCCGTGCTTCAGGCCTTCCCACAGGCGCTCCACGTCCTTCGGCTTTTTCACCTGGGGACAGCACGCGTAGAGGTGGCCGTCTTCACGACCGAACACCGAGTCGTCGAGCACGAGGTACTGCGCACAGGTCTCCGCGATCACCGGTACGCCGCGCGCCTGAGCGGCGCGGATGATGTCGGCGCCCTCGCCGGTGGACATGTGGACGATATAGAGCTTCCCACCCGTCGCCTCGCACCACTGCACCACACGCTGGATCGCCTCGGCCTCCACGAAGTTCGGGCGCGTCATCGGATGCAGGCGAGCACCGAACTGCTGCATCAGCTCGGGCGTGTGATGCCGCGCGATCAGCTCGTCGAGCACGCGGGCGGACTCCGCGTGCACGAGCAGCATGGTGCCGTACTCGCGCATCTTCTCCAGCGTTCCGTAGAGCGCGCGGTCGTCGGATTGCCATCCCTCCGACTCGTAGATCATGAACTCCTTGAACGTCGTGAAGCCTCGCTTCACCATCCCTTCGATCTGGTCTTTATGTTCGTTCCACCGCGTGATGCAGATGTGGAACGTGTAGTCGATGAGCGACTTTCCCTCCGCCTTCTTCATCCATTTGTCGGCGGCGTCGTTGAGCGAGTCGCCGGCGTACGGGATGGCGAAGTCGATGACGGTGGTGACGCCGCCGCGCGCACCGGCGCGCGTGCCTGTTCTATAGTCGTCGGCGGAGACGGTACCGCAGAACGGAAGCTCGAGATGGACGTGGACGTCGAGCACGCCGGGAATGACGTAGTGGCCGGAGGCGTCGACGACCTTGGCCCCGGGCGAATCGAGCGAGGAGCCTAACGCGGCGATCCTCTCACCGGCGATCCCCACGTCGCCGACGAACGTTCCGCCAGGCGTGACGACAGTTCCACCCTTGACGATCGCGTCGAGTTTCATAGGGTCTCCTTTGTCATTCCGAGCGCAGCGAGGAATCGCCATCGTCCCGCAAGAGAGGCCCCTTTACGGGGATCACGGCGATTCCTCGCTGCGCTCGGAATGACGATCAGACGCGCGCCGCCTGCTCTGGCGACGCGTAGCCTTCTACGATTTCGTATCCGCCCTGGTACTCATCGCCCTCAGGGCGGCGAATTTCCGACTGCAGCACCATCCGATCCCGCCGAGCGCCGCGGAAATCAGCGAGCGACGTCCATCCGTCAGCCGTATGCTTCTCGACGAATTGGTCGAAGCCCGCGAGCAGCTTCTTGATCACGTTAGGTCCAACGGCGTGATCCAGCATCGCTGCCGTGCAGACCTGGACCGTGCCCGTGCCCAGCAGGAAATACGAGAGCGCCTGCGCAAATTCCGAGATCCCGCCAATCCCCGAGAACGCCTTGTCCGGGAACGCCTGGCACATGCGCGCCATGTTGCATAACGAGAGCGGCAGGATCGCCGGGCCGCCAAGGCCGCCGCTCGACACGAGACCATCGACGTTGATCTCGAACTCCAGTGTCTCGGGGTCGATGATCGGGAGCGACGGGAAGGTGTTCGACGACACGATCGCATCGGCGCCGCCCCGGAAGCACGCCGCGGCTTCGACAACGATGTCCTGCGTCGCCGGCGTGAGTTTCGTCCACACGGGAACCTTCGCAACTTCCTTCACCGCCTCGGTCACGACCGAGCAGAGGCCTTCATCCTTCCCGATGTTGGACCCCATGTCTTTCCGGTCCATGTGCGGACACGAGAAGTTGAGCTCCAACCCATCCGCGCCCGAATCCTGACACGCCTCGGCCAGCGTTTGCCAGTTGCGGAGCTCCTTGTCGTTGCCCGAACCCGCCATGATCGACGCGATGAGCACGCGATTCGGGAATGCTTCCTTGATGCGCCGGATGCGTGGCACCCACCAGTCGAGCGTCTTGTCGGAGATGAGCTCCCAGTTCCACGACGAATGCAGCGCCGCACCGGGCCGCTTCTTCATCGAGACGTAGGCGTCGTCGGGCGACGTGCGCATGAACTTCGCCTTCGCGCCCACCACGTTGACGACCGGGTGCAGCCCAATGGTCTTCGTGACCACGCCGCCCCATCCTGCCTCGAACGCCCGCATGATGTTACTCTCGGACTCTGTCGGCGGAGCCGACGAGAGGAGAAACGGGTTCTCGAACTCTATGCCGGTGAACGTGGTCGTTCGGTCAGCCATAAGACCCCCGTCTGAAAGGGACTAGGGACGGGCCGGGAACCGGGAACGGGGAACCGAGGCTCCTCTCGGAAGCACTGTTCCCGGTTCCCCGTTCCCGGTTCCCAGCAACACCCGATGTCCCTATGACATCCAGTTAACTCCCGCCTCACGATTCCACTTCGTCGTCATCTTCTTCGACTGCGTCCAGAACTCGATCGACCCGCGACCCGTGATGTCCCCGACGCCGAACTTCGATTCGTTCCAGCCGCCGAACGAGAACGGCTCGCGCGGCACCGGCACGCCGACGTTCACGCCGACCATCCCAGCGCTCGCGCGATCCATGACATGTCGGGCGACGCCACCGCTCTCGGTGAATACCGACGCCGCGTTGCCGTATGGCGACTGATTCTCAACCGCGATCGCTTCATCCACGGTCTTCGTCCGCACGATGGCGAGCACCGGGCCGAACACCTCGTCCTGCGCGATCCGCATATCGGGTGTCACGTGGTCGATGATCGTCGGGCCGATGAAGTAGCCATTCTCCTTGCCCGGCACGACCACACCGCGCCCGTCCACCAGCACGGTCGCTCCGGCGTCCTCCGCTTCCGTGATGTAACGCTCGATCCGTTCCTTGGCTGCGAGCGAGATCACCGGACCAATGTCGCGACCGGGAATGATGTTCTTCGCATGCTCGATCATCCGCGCGATGATGTGATCGACCTTCGACACGGCCACCATGACCGACGCAGCCATGCACCGCTGGCCCGCACACCCCGACATGGATGCGACGATGTTGCTGGACGCCATCTCGACGTCCGCGTCGGGCATGACGATGAGGTGGTTCTTGGCGCCACCTAACGCGAGGACGCGCTTGAGGTTCGCCGTCGCGCGGCGGTACACGACCTTCGCGATCTTGGTCGAGCCCACGAAGCTGATCGCCGCGATCCCCGAGTGATCGCACAGCGCTTCGACCGTCTCGCGTCCACCGTGCACGACCTGGAGCACGCCATCGGGCAGCCCCGCCTCGCGTAGTAGCTCTGCAATCCTGCCCGCGCTGAGTGGCACGAGTTCCGACGGCTTGAGGATCATGCAGTTGCCGAGCGCGAGCGCGTTAGGTATCGACCAGTTGGGTACCATGTTGGGGAAGTTGAACGGCGTGATCGCCGCCACGACCCCCACCGGATACCGCTCGATGCGACATTCCACGCCGCGACTCACCTCGAGCACCTCGCCGGGCGTGATCTGCGGCAGCGAGCATGCGAACTCGGACAGCTCGGCCGCCTTGAGAATCTCCGCCCGCGCTTCGGTGGCGACCTTCCCGTTCTCTTCAGTGACCAGAGCGGACAGCTCGTCGATGTGCTTCTCGAGCAGCGCCTTGTACTTGTAGAAGACCTGCACGCGCTCCTTGATCGGCGTGCGAGACCAGCCGGGAAACGCTCGCTCGGCACTCGAAACCGCGGCGTCCACATCGTCGCGCGTGGACATGGGCACGCGCGAGATGATGCTGCCGTCGCTCGGGTTGTAGACGTCGATGAACGGGAGATCGCCGGCGACGAACGAGCCGTCG
>Ga0207706_10001202_pt1 | contig 26151 bp, 18 predicted proteins | sample KBSC53metaG_FD_184318 | JGI IMG/M metagenome (GOLD analysis project Ga0207706, IMG submission 184318) | Corn rhizosphere microbial communities from Kellogg Biological Station, Michigan, USA - KBS C5-3 metaG (SPAdes) (version 2) | ecosystem: Host-associated > Plants > Roots > Rhizosphere > Soil ... | reverse complement strand
GGCGATCAATTCCCCTTATGAAATAGGCTACTCATCGAAATTTGAAATCGCAGATCCTAAATATGCTGAAACTATTCTAGGTCTTTGGAAAGATTGGGATAATGGTAATCTTATGAATAGCAAAGATCGTTTTGCTGACAGCATAACACTTCATTTTTCCAATGGCGCCATGATACACGCCAGCAGGGATAGTGCACTGGCAATGGCACAGGCGGAAAGAAATAAGTTAGCTTCTTCTGTAAGTACAGTTGACGCAGTGATGTCGGTAAAAAGTACTGATAAAGGGGAAAACTGGGCGTTGATCTGGGGAAAGGAAGTAGACACGGATAAAAAAGGAAAGGTCGATTCATCTGAACTCCAGGAAACGTGGAGACTAAATAAAGACGGCAAAGCTGACCTGGTGTACCAGTTCAGAGCCACGTTCGCTCCTCCAAAAAAGAAAAAATAATCCAAAGAGTCCCGCTTGTCGGGACTTTTTTATTTCATATATCCGCTTCATAATTTATTTTATCTTCGATTCAATAAATAGTTGCATAACTAACTATTTTGTTGGTGGATCCTGGTTACTTGTTGCTGGTACTGTTATGTTCCCGCAAGCAACCAGAAACTAAAAACCAGAAACTAGTAACCAGTATGAAAAGGACAATTAAAAAAGTCGCTATACTCGGAAGCGGTGTAATGGGTTCACGAATTGCCTGTCATTTTGCAGGCATCGGTGTCCAGGTTTTGTTATTGGATATTGTACCCAAAGAAGCTGCAGAAAGCAAGGACAAAAAACTTAGGAATAAGATCGTGAATGATTCATTGCAGGCCGCGATCAAATCAAACCCCTCTCCTGTTTTTTATAAGGATGTCGTGAAGAAAGTCACAACAGGCAATTTTGATGATGACATGAAAGACATTGCCGCCTGCGACTGGATCATCGAGGTAGTTGTTGAGCGGCTAGATATCAAGAAATCAGTTTATGAAAGGGTAGAACAATTTCGCAAACCGGGGACGCTGATCACTTCCAATACTTCCGGTATTCCCATTCACATGTTAAGTGAAGGAAGAAGCGATGATTTCAAAAAGAATTTTTGCGGAACACATTTTTTTAATCCACCGCGTTACCTGCGTCTTCTTGAAATAATCCCGACTCCCGATACCGATCCGTCGGTTGTTGATTTCTTAATGCATTATGGTGACCTGTTTTTGGGAAAAACAACTGTACTGTGTAAAGACACGCCGGCGTTTATTGCTAACCGCATTGGTGTGTATGGGATCATGTCTTTATTTAAGTTGGTGGATAAACTGGACCTGACGATCGATGAAGTGGATGCATTAACGGGGCCTATCATTGGGCGCCCGAAATCTGCCACTTTCAGGACAGCAGATGTTGTAGGAATTGATACGCTGGTAAAAGTGGCGAAAGGTGTTTACGAGAATTGTCCCAATGATGAAGCGAGAGACACCTTTTTAATTCCAGGATGGCTGGATAAAATGGTTGTCAATAATTGGCTGGGAGAAAAAAGCGGCCAGGGTTTTTTCAAAAAAATGCCCCCTTCTCCTAAAGGTGAGAAAGAAATTTATACTCTTGATTTAAAAACGCTAGCGTATAAACCAAGGACCAAATCAAAATTTGCAAGTGTAGATGCGGCGAAGGCAGTAGATGACCTGAAGCAACGATTGAAAATGCTCCTTGCTGCACAGGACAAAGCGGGAGAATTTTACAGGCATTTTCATTATGGTTTGTTCTCTTACGTTTCGCATCGCATACCGGAGATCAGTGATGAACTTTACAGGATCGATGATGCAATGATGGCCGGTTTTGGCTGGGAGATCGGCGCCTTTGAAAGCTGGGATGTTTTAGGGGTTGACAAAACCGTAAAAGCAATCAAGGATGCAGGTTATAAAGTTGCTTCCTGGGTGGATGAAATGCTTGCGGCAGGAAACAAATCTTTTTACAAAATTGAGAATGGGAAAAAATTATTTTATGATCCTTCTTCAAAAACATACAAGCCAGTACCTGGTTCAGGCTCGTTTATAATAATGAGCAATTACCAGGATAAGCTGGTGTGGAAAAATGCAAGTTGCAATTTATTCGACCTGGGTGAGGATGTTCTTGGCCTGCAATGGTTAACCAAAATGAACAGTATTGGCGGTGATGTGCTGGCGGGAATACAAACCGCTATTGATAAAGCAGAAAAAAATTATAAAGGATTAGTGATCGCAAATGAAGGTGCAAATTTTTCTGCGGGCGCCAATGTAGGAATGATCTTTATGCTGGCTATCGACCAGGAATATGATGAACTGGACATGGCAATACGGATGTTTCAGAATACAATGATGAGGGCACGATACTCGTCGGTGCCGGTCGTTGTCGCACCTCACGGTTTGACTCTTGGCGGTAGCTGTGAATTGAGTTTACATTCCGACAAATGCTGTCCTGCTGCGGAAACTTATATTGGTTTAGTTGAATTAGGTGTAGGCCTGATCCCTGGCGGTGGTGGCACAAAGGAATTTACCTTAAGGGCATCTGATGAAATGCACGAAGATGAGCCTGAAACTATTACTCTGAAAAATCGTTTCCTCACCATTGCAACGGCAAAGGTTGCTACATCTGCATTCGAGGGATTTGATATCGGTGTCTTCAGGAAAGGACATGATGAAGTGGTATTAAATCAAGGCCGCCGGATTGCCGAAGCAAAACGATCAGTGATCGAAATAGCTGATAGTGGTTACACAACACCGGTTCAGCGAAAGGATATAAAAGTGCTTGGTCGCTCGGCACTGGGCGCATTATACGCAGGGATCAACGGGATGTGGAGAGCAAATTATGCAACAGATCATGATGTAGTAGTGGCAAAAAAATTAGCCTATGTTATGTGCGGTGGAGATCTGAGCGAGCCGGGTTTGGTCAGTGAACAATACCTGCTTGACCTGGAGAGGGAAGCATTTTTATCTCTCTGCGGGGAAAGAAAAACATTGGAGAGGATCCAATCGGTATTAAAGGGCGGGAAGCCGGTCAGGAATTGATTTTTTCTCACACGATTATATCCCTTTTTAACACGTTTATTAAAAAAAATGACACGCCTACTAACTGCTCCTTGCAGGATATTTTGATTTGATTAGTTTTATCTCACAAACCACCGTCCAATTAAACCTTATCCCCTTTTTATATATTTTTAGGAAAAATTTTGATTTCCGTCAACAGTAAGCAATTCCTGATTTCTTCTCTATATTTGGCCATAGAAAAGATGCCGGTTTATCAAGGCTTGGATTCATGTTAAACGAATGCAATTCCCTCATTTGAAGCGCCAATTAACTGCTGATGCTTGCCTCTAGGTGTATTAAAAATTTCATTTTTCTCCAGCTTTTATTTTTGATAATTGCGCTTCATTCTCATTCACAGGATTATAGTTTTATCCGGTACGATACCCGGGATGGACTCGCCGGCTCTGTTGTTTATGACGCCATCCAGGACAAGGAAGGATTTATGTGGTTTGCTACGGAAAATGGCCTGAGTCGTTTTGACGGGAAAAATTTCAAAACCTTCACGACAAAAGACGGGTTACCTGATAATGAAATATTAAAACTGTTTCTTGATTCAAAAGGCAGATTGTGGATCATGCCCTTTAGACCAACTGTATGTTATTATTACAAAGGAAAGATCTACAATAGAAGCAATGACAGTTTGCTATCTAAGATCAATCTCTTCTCTCATGCGTTGGATATGGCGGAAGACAAAAGCGGTAACCTTTTCATCGCTGAAATGATGGCCTGGCATGATATACTCATTAATGGTACTATAAAAACTACTACAAAAGTTAATAACGATAATATTGCAATTAACGCTATTGGAGTCAATAAGAACGGTGAAGTGGAGTTACTTTTTTCAGTTTTTAGATCGCCGGACAACAATTTCCATTATTTGACCCGGCCCATAGATGAAAATACAACGATGATAAAATACAGACAAGATTGGAGCGATAATTCAACATCGTCTATTGGTCCAGGCTACATCATTATTCCCGACAAGCAAAATTTTCTTGAATTTGCCTTAAATAATACCGACAAAATTATCCTGGTCAAAGCTCCCTCAAACACCGTCAGCATTAACTATATTGATGAAAAAAAAATTGCCATTAATACGACAACGGGTTTAAGGTTGTTTGATCCACAGACAAAAGATCTTTCCGATCTCATTTTTAAAGATTTTAGCTTTACCTCTGCGTTTCGCGATAAGGAAAATAATCTTTGGCTGACCACGGGAGGAGCGGGTGTTTTGATGGTGCCCTCACTTCTGTTCAGGAATTATTCATTTTCGGATCATACAAAAAACTTTGAAGTAACAGCCGTTTCAAAAATAGGAGATCGTATCTATGTCGCCGGATGGGATAAAAAAATATGGAACATAAAAATCGATGACCTCGCTTTTTCATTCTTTAAGGATACTTCTCAGGAAGGTGGCAAAGTAGTTTCCATTCTGCCTTTTGGCAATAAGCTGCTATTGTCTCATGCCCTCTATTATCAAAATCCCATCAACTTAAAAATAGACAAGATCTCGCTAAAATCAGTAAACCCCGGCAAAACAGGAATACTGTATGCCTCACACAGATATGTTATATTATGCAAATGGTCTGGTGAACAAGAATTTATTTGGAATGAAAGATCAACCTGTGCCATCGAAAAAGACTCAGGATTCTATATCGGGACCTTGAATGGTTTGATCTACAGATCACATGATGGGAAAATTATTAATCTCGCTAAAGTTTTTCCGGAGCTCGCTTCACGAATAGTAAACCTTGCGATTTCTGGTGACGATGTTTTGTGGATCACAACAAAAGGAAATGGGATCATTGCTTATGCTGCAGGTAAAATATTACATCATTTTACAGAAGCTGACGGGTTGACCAGTGATAATTGTATCTCTTTATATCTCGACAGCAATATGGTCTGGTTGGGAACTGAAAGAGGGTTGAATCGAATTGAAATGACAGAAAAAGGAAGAAAGATCACCCGCTTTTCGATGTCAGACGGATTACCTTCCAATGTGATCAATGCCATTGCAACGGCGGGGAAAAAAGTATTCGTCGGCACACCTGCGGGTTTGACTTATTTTGAAGTCGATAAGATCTCCCAGGCTTCTTCGTGCGATCTTCAAGTGACGGGGATTTACCTTGCCAACAAGTACTGGACCTATGACTCCACTGATTTTTCTCTGCCACATAAGAACAATGACATACGATTTGAATTTTCCGGGATCTCATTTAAATCAGCGGGAGAAATGAAATATCAATACCGGATGTTGGGATTACAACCCGAATGGAGAACTACCACCGATGAACAACTGAATTTTCCTTCCCTGTCATCGGGAAATTATACGTTGCAATTAAAGGCCATAAATAAATACGGCGTCGAAAGCCGAACGAAGGAAGTTTCGTTTGTCATTCAAAAGTTATTGCGGGAAAAAACCTGGTTCAGGTTAATGATCCTTTTTCTGATCGTAGACACGATATGGCTGTTCTTCCGGTACAGGATCGGTAGTGTCAGAAAAAAGGCAAAAGAACAGACGATGCTGAATCAGCGTATTGCTGAATTAGAACAAAAAGCCCTTCGTTCACAAATGAATCCTCACTTTATATTTAACAGCCTGAACTCAATTCAACAATACGTTGCAGAAAGAGACATAACTGGGGCCAATAAATTCATCACTGATTTTTCAAGATTGATCCGGATGACGTTAGACCTGTCGACGAATACATTCATAAATCTATCTGATGAAATAGATTATATAACAACTTACCTGAAAGTCGAAAAAACGCGCCTTGAAAACCAGTTTGACTACTCTGTAAATATAGACAAGACCCTGAATCTTCATGAAATACACCTTCCCCCGCTACTTCTTCAGCCCTATGTTGAAAATTCCATACGACACGGTATTAAATACAAAAAAGAAAATAAAGGAATGATCAACATCAGTGTGCAAAAAAAAGAAGCCGATATTTTAGTGAGTATTGAAGATAATGGCATAGGAAGAGAAGCGGCACAACAATACAAAAGCAAATACCACATCCAGTACCAGTCAAAAGGAATGAGTATAAACAACGACAGGATTGATGTACTGAATAGTTACAACGATCAAAAGATCAAAATAGCGATCAATGATCTCTATGACGATTACAATGAACCTGCCGGAACGCGGGTGGACATTTATTTAAGGCAGCAGCAATCATAATCTAAATATGTGAGATGATAAATGCAGTGCTTATTGATGACGAACCCAAAAATGTGAAAGTGCTGAAAGGCATGCTGGAAGAATTCTGCCCGCAGGTTCATTTAACCGGGGAAGCTGATAACAGCAGATCCGGGAAAAAACTGATCCTCGAAAAAAAACCGGAGCTGGTCTTTCTCGACATCGAAATGCCTTATGGTAACGGGTTTGATCTCCTGAATGAGCTTATGCCGATTGATTTTGAGGTGATTTTTGTTACAGCCTTCGATAAATACATGTTGCAGGCACTGAAATATTCAGCGCTTGATTTTCTTTTAAAACCGGTCAATATTGAAGAATTAAAGAACGCGGTTAAAAATGCGGAGGTCCGCATCAGGAAAAATTCCATTAATCAACAATTGCAGGTTTTACTTGAAAATTTCAAAAAAACGGAGCCCGGTTTAAAAAAGATCGCTGTCCCGACGGTTGACGGTTTTGATTTTGTACTTGTATCAGATATTATAAGGTGTGAGGCGCATGGCGCTTATACGAAGATCCACATTAATAACTCCAGGCAAGTCCTTGTCTCGAAGCCTTTGAAAGATTATGAGGCCCTATTGCCGGAAGACCTTTTTTTCAGGATCCATAGCTCCAATCTCATTAACCTTAACTATATAAAAAAATACAACCGTGGAAGAGGCGGCCTTGTCGAGCTTGATGATGGCTCGGTAATTGAAGTCGCCGCAAGAAGAAAAGATGAGTTTTTAAGGCGCTTTGGTTTTGAATGATGCTGATTCCTGCCAACCGGATTAAATACCTGATAGAAAAAATGGCCGGCTGATACCAGCCATTTTTCCATAGGAGATCCATTGATCTATTTCTTTTCAATAAACATTCCGGAAAATTTATTTTCATTGATCGCTTTATTAACAGGTTTGGTTTCAGTCATCGCTCTCAATTGCAAGCCTTGAGATTCAGCGGCGAATCTTTCAAAACTTCCTGTTGAAATGTAGCGTAATGCCGCCGCAAGGCTCGGCTCATTTACATCACCCCAATTTTTATTTACTCCGTCCGATACAAGTTTATCAGGAGCGAAGCCGGTATAGTAATCCGCATTCCCGGCGCTGTTTACTGTTTTAAATGAAATAGGATAAATATCATAATTAAAAATCGGGATCGGGAAGAAGCCAACTGGTTTGCCATAAGTTGTATCACCGATCAATTTTACATCCATATACGGCTTAAGATTATTTATCAGTAGTTCACTGGCAGACGCCGTGTTGCCTGTTACGATAAAAAACACTCTTGGCAAATTGAGAGCACCCGCTTTTTCAAATTTGACTGTATTCTCTGCAGTAGTAAAGATATCGCCGAATCCAAGTTTCCGACGTATCAATTGATGCTGATTGTTCTGCAATGTGCTATTGAAAATATATTGATACATGGTTTGATTGTTAGCGGTTGCCGGTGCGATAAGATTTGACAATGTATCTTCTGTTTCCACTGAACCGCCGGGATTGTAACGGAGATCAACAACCAATTCATCAATCCCCTGGCCTTGAAAATAAGCAAAGGTTTGTGCCAATTCGTTCCTCGATGGCTGGCCAAAAAACTGGTTAAACACCATGTACCCTACTTTTTTACCACCCGCATCCACGACATTTTTATACAGTACTGAATTAGCAGTGAAACTTGTTTTGGTCAAATTAGCGGAGACAGTAGTTCCATCTGGTTTTTTGAATTCAAACGTTGCGCTCATGGGGCTTCCAAAAAATACATTGTTCAACACATCGACACTTGATTGATCGTAACCGAGAGATGTACCATTTACTTTATTGATATACCAGCCACGCTGCACACCGGCCTGGCCGGCGCTGGATTGATCATAAGCATACGTTACAAACCAGTAAATAGAATCAAGAGGGTCTGCCTTGTCAATAGAAGCAGCCTTTATAAAAAAACCAAAATCGTTGTCCTGCCCGGTTTGCAAACTATTGGATTTTTCTTCAGTAGTTACGAAACTAAACCTGTCAAGCGGTTGTAGTTTTCGGACAGCATTCATCACATTTTGAGCAGATTCAAGTTCTGTTGACCCGGTATATTGACGCGGATTAAATTGTTCATACCCGGGAATCAAGTCCTGCCACAAATAAACCTCTTTTGTGTACAGGTACACGGAATCTTTTAAAAGATCTTCTTCTGTTGTTGTTGATGTTGGCGTTTTCCCGGGTGAATTGTCTTTCTTGCTGCAGGAAATAATTATCAAAGAACTTGCCACCAGCAAGTACCACACTAGTTTCATAGTTGACTTAATTTTAGTAAAAAAATTGCTTTTGACGCTGTTCACTTAAGCAATTGGTATGGAAATAAAGATTTGATCCGTATTACAACGTTGATAATCTCAACTCGGTTGGCTTGTTTTAACCCAGGAATAAGATTTATGAGTTTTTAACTTCTTATTACCAGGGCTGAACGTTTATTCTCACGAAAATAGTATGTATCCGGTAATTTCGTTATCAACTTTATGATTTTTCTGTATGGGAAGTGTTGAAATTTTAGATAGTCAATTCCTCATCTGTTCACACATTATTACTTATGGCAATTCATCTACTCCTGAAGTTACAGAACAGATGCGCGAAGAAATAGAAACAATGTGGAATGAACCAGAAGGTATTATCAAATTTGAGGATTCTTTAATGAGAGTGATTTTTAAAATAACGGCTTCTCATCAACCAGCCATTCAACCACTCGACATTTATCAGAATCTTGACCCCAGGAATAATTATTTCCGCATTGAAGAATTTGCTCATGGAAATATCTCTTTTGTTGATGGTCTCGGGTGTAATAGTGGTTATTTCAAACTGGAGAATTTATACAAGAGTTCCACAACAGCGGCGCATGAATACGGGCATACCCTGGGACTTGATCATCCAAAACATTTGGATATACGGGAAGAAGGTGTTCCGGGTATTATGTATCCACGGGGCACATTGGTTGATCCGCAATTTCAATACGATCCCACTAAGCCTGCAGGAGTAACCGGGGGCACTATGCACCCGATGTACCGCAAAGTAAGGCAGGAGGACATCGATCATTTAAAACTTCACAGGCTTGAGTTTAAAAACAGATTATCCCTGGTTGGTGATTTTACAAACATCTATCATTGGAATCATGCAGAGATCCCTCCTGGTGAATTTACACGACCGGCAACTTCGGGTTAATGAAAATTTGTACCTTTTATAAATCTTTCAAAAACCAAAAAACTTTCTTTTATGAATAAGAAATGGCTTTTTCTGCTTCTTTTCAGCAGCGGCCTGATGGCAGCTGCCCAGCCAAGACTTCCTCAAAATTATTACTGGCAAAAATTAGACAATGGTCTTGAAGTAGTGGTCATAGAAAATCACAGGGTGCCTTTAGCAACCATCGAGATCGCTGTAAAAAATGGCGCCTACACGGAGGGCCCGGAATACAGCGGACTTTCTCATTTGTTTGAACATATGTTTTTTAAAGCAAATAAAGATTACCCCGACCAGGAAAAATTCATAAGGAGAACAAAAGAATTGGGTGCCATCTGGAACGGAACTACAGGTGATGAACGCGTAAATTACTTTTTCACTTTTGACAAAGACAGCCTTGATGCAGGATTGAAATTCATGAATGCGGCTATTCGCTTTCCTATCTACAGGGAGGAAGACATGCAAAAAGAAAGGCCTGTTGTGGATGGCGAATTCCAGCGCGGTGAAAGTGATCCCGGTTTTCAACTGTGGATCGATGTGAACAAAAGGTGCTGGGGTGATCTGTTCACCCGAAAAAATGCCATTGGTGATCACGATATCATTAATACAGCCACTCCCGAAAAAATGATGATCATAAAGGATAAATACTATTTTCCTAACAATTCAATTCTGGTGATTGCCGGTGATGTAAACCATGATGATGCTTTTCAGCTGGCAAAAAAAATATATGGCGATTGGAAAAGCAGTGGTTTTGATCCTCTTGAAAAGTATCCAATACCGGAATTTAAACCTCTTGAAAAAGCTGATTATAATGTAAAGGTTTCTTCTATTGCAGAAACGCCCTACATGATGATGCAATGGATGGGTCCCGATTACAGGCATGACTCGGCCGCCACGATTGCTGCTGATGTTTTTTCTGCCGTTCTCAGCCTCAATTCTTCAAAATGGCAACAAGCACTTGTTGATAAAGGACTGGCCACTTACGCTGGTGTTAGCTATCAAACCTGCAAATATGTTGGACCGGTGCAAACATTCATTGTACCCAATCCACAAAAACTGAAGGAATGCTATGAAGAAGCGATGAAACAAATAAAAATGTGGGGTGATAATGATTATATTACCGATGACCAGTTACAAACTGCCAAAGATAATCTTCTGAGAAATAAGATCAGGAATGAAGAAAAACCTTCAGAGCTTCCGCACAACCTGACATTCTGGTGGTGCAGCACATCACTGAATTATTCAAATGACTATAATGACAATATGCAAAAAATCACCCGCGCCGATATCCAGCGCTACGTAAAAAAATATATCGTGGACAAGCCCTATGTAGCAGGGTTGATTATCAACGATGCAATGAATAAACAGTACAAACCATCCGAATATTTCACAACGACAAAATCTTTCTGATATGAAAAAATTTATTCACCATACAGTAACTCTTATCGCATTTATTATTCCTTTTTCAGTATATGCACAGACGGATAAGGCTTATGATATGAATATAAATGATGTAAAGGTCATTGTTCAGCCAAGTGGAAATGAAATTGTAGTGATTCAAACGATCATCAAAGGAGGCGTGCAGAATTACCCGGCAGATAAAGCCGGTATTGAAAGTCTTGCCATGACAGGATTAACGGAGTGCGGAACGGCCAATGACGATAAAAACAGTTATAAAAATAAACTGGATAAAATAAGTGCACAGGTGTACGGTGGTACCAGGATGGATTTTGCCACATTCAGTTTAAACTGCATTAAAGGCGATTTTGAAACAGCATGGCCTTTGTACACCGATGCAATGATGTCTCCCCGTTTTGATTCAAAAGAATTTGCGCGCATCAAACAAGATGCAATTAATACTATCAGGGCCGGCGAATCAGATCCGGACAATGCAGTTAATAAAATGGCGAGACAAACTGCGTTTGCTGGAAAGGATTATGCAAAAGAACCGCAAGGCACAGTAGAAACCGTGACAAAATTGACGCCGGAAGAAACAAAGAAATACTGGCAATCCATTTTCACAAGATCTAAAATGGTGATCGTTGTGGTAGGCGATCTTGATAAAGCGGAGATCGAAAAAAAAGTTAAAGACTTCCTGTCAAAAGTTCCGGTGGGATCGCCATTCAAATTAAAGGAAGAGAGTTATTCTCCCTCTGCCAACTCATTCAATCCAAAGGAAAGGGAAAACGCCACAAATTATATACAGGGCATCACCGGGGCTCCCTTGCCAGGCACACCTGACTATAATGCTTTTGTACTGGCAATGAGGATCTTTTCTACGCGCCATTTTATAGAAATAAGAAGTAAAAATGGATTATCATATGCCCCGGGATCATGGTTCAGCCAGGGAAAAACGCCATATGCAAACTTTTTTGTGACAACAACACAACCTGATAAATATATTGCCGTTGCGAGAAATCTTATCGACAAGGTAAAAAAGGATGGGTTTACAGAAGAGGAATTAAAAAATGAAAAAACAGGTTACCTGACAGGTCTGTATTACAGACAGGAAACAAACGAAGAACAAGCCGCCGCGTTAGCAACCAATGAAGTTGTCCATAACAACTGGAAAAGAGCTGTAGAAATTAAAAATGAGATCAATAGAGTAACTCTTGAAGACGCGAATAATGCCTTTAAAAAATATATTACCAATATAACGTGGGTATACCAGGGAGATCCGAAAAAGGTAGACAGCAAACTCTATGTCCAAAAGGAAACACCGCCTATCCCGGCAGATAAAAAAGCGTTCTGAGAAACTGGTTCACTTTACATGATGTAAAGCTGCAGTAAGAGAAGGATAAAGGAAACTGTATCCTTCTCCTTTTATTTTTTTGCAACTAACTGTCGCACTTTTCAGCACTTCAATACTTAACTCACCCAACACCATCTTTAAAATAAACGACGGGACAAAAATGGGAACATAAAATTTCCCTCGCATGGTCCTGGCTAATTGAATAATTATTTTTTTATTAGTGACCGGGTGTGGAGCAACCGCATTGTACACACCATTCAATCGTTCATTCGCGATAGCTAAAATATACAAGCGAACCAGGTCATCAAGATGTATCCAGCTCATTATTTGCTTGCCATTTCCTAAAATAGTTGCAATGCCGAATCGCAACGGCTTCTGAAACTCTTTTAGAGCTCCCCCTTCCTTACTCAACACAATGCCCGTCCGAAATTTTACCAACCTCTTTCCAAGAGAAATAACAGGATCGATACTTGCCTCCCATTCTTTGCATGTTGCTCCCAGGAAGTCTTCAGCAGCAGGATCATTTTCGTCAAAAGGGTTTTTTTCTGTCCCCTTCCCCCCGGAAAGGGTTAGGGATGGGCTTCCATACCAGCCGATTCCCGAAGCTGAGACCACGACCTTTATATTATTTACATTCTCCCGCAAAGCTTTTACAAGTAAAGCGCTGCTCTTTATTCTGCTTTCTGCAATTTGTCGTTTTCTCTTTGCCGTCCAGCGTTTATCGGCTATCCCTTCACCCGCAAGATGGATAATATAGTCTGCTTTCGTGATAGCCTCTCCATCAATAATTTGTTTTTCCGTATCCCATTTTGCATAACTCAATCTTGAAGTATTCGAATATTTTTCAGGAGAGCGAGTGAGTATTATAACATCATAGCCTCTGTTCAGCAGCTCGTTTGTAAGTGCTGAACCGATCAATCCTGTTCCACCTGTAATGAGAACCGTGGCCATAAATAATCTGAAATCGTTAACGGATTAGCAACTCAAAGACATTACTCCTTTTTGCCCAAATTTAGGAGCGGACAGATTTGCGATCCTCATTAACACCTTCAATTAATTTTTTTGATAATGAAAGGACAAATGTCATGATTAATTTTATAATCAAGCCAGGAGAACCTTTACCTTAGTCGATTAAACTGAACCTATTATCAAATATTTTGCAAAAAAGTTTTGAGAAATGAAAAACCAACCATTACTTTGTGTTGCAAAGTGCTTTTTATGAACGAAAAAACAACGATCCACAATCCTGTTCTCTCCCTCAATAACATTATAAAATCTTATGGCCCTGTGCAAGCACTGAAAGGTGTTTCATTTGAAGTTCCCGAAGGATCAGTATTTGGGATCCTTGGCCCCAACGGTAGCGGCAAAACGACCTTGTTAAGTATCATACTCGATGTACTAAAGGCCAACAAAGGAAACTTTTTGTGGTTTGGCCACCCCGGTTCCAGCGAGCAACGACAGAAAATAGGCTCACTGCTTGAGACACCTAACTTTTATCATTATTTATCGGCCATTAATAATTTAAAGATCACACAGTCAATAAGCGGAAGGGGAACGATCGAAGATATTGATGAGGTTTTAAAAAAGGTAAGATTGTATGAGCGAAGAAAGAGTCGTTTTAGCTCATTCAGTTTGGGTATGAAACAGCGATTAGCCATTGCTGCTACATTGCTGGGTGATCCGAAAGTGTTGGTGTTCGATGAACCCACAAACGGGCTTGATCCAGTTGGGATCGCTGAAATACGACAATTGATCATTGAATTAAGAAACAGTGGGCACACCATCATCATGGCCAGCCACCTGCTTGATGAAGTAGAAAAAGTTTGTACGCATGCCGCCATCTTGCGAACCGGTGAGTTGCTGATCACAGGCAGAGTGGACGAAATTTTAGTGGATGACGATGTGGTAGAATTAAGCGCTTCTGACCTGGATGCCCTGGCGGCGGTTTTAAAACAGTTAAATGAACATGTGGTGATCGATAGCCAGTTGAATACAGTACAGGCAATATTTCCAAAAGGAACAGCAAAGCTTGATGAAATAAATAGTTTTTGTTTCAAGCAGGGAGTTGTTCTTAACCATCTCATCCTTAAAAAGAAACGGCTCGAAGCAAGGTTTTTTGAATTGACCAATAACTAACTCCTGCACTACTATGACTCATATTATAAAAACAGAATGGCTGAAAATAAAAAACTATCCTGCATTTTGGTGGGTGTTCGGTATAACAGCACTTACCTATCCTGGTGTCAATTATCTTTTTCTCTACGTCTATCGTGATATCACAAAGCAAAAAAGCACAGCAGGCCAGGTATTAAAAGCATTAATGGGAAACCCGTTTTCTCTTCCAGAAGGATGGCGGACGATGGCCTTCTTTTCATCTTTTTTTATTTACATTCCGGCCATTGTAGTCATTATGCTTATTACAAATGAATATACCTACAGAACCAACCGGCAGAACATCATTGACGGGTGGAGCCGCAAAGATTTTATGACAGCAAAGATGATCGATGTATTGTTGCTGGCTGCCATTGTAACTCTTTTATTCACTGTCGTGGTTCTTTTTATTGGATTGACGAATATGGAAAACGGTGCCGCCGGCAAATGGAATCTTACTTATTATATTGGTTTGTTTTTCCTGCAAACATTTTCTCAATTGTCGATCGCTTTTACAGTTGGAATGTTGCTGCGCAAGGCATTTATTGCTTTAGCGATCTTTACCTTTTACTCGGTCATTGTAGAACCCATTGCAGTAAACGTACTTCATTATAAATACAATAATGAAATAGGAAAATTTTTCCCAATGGAAATTTCTGATCGTCTTCTTACCAAACCCCTGTTTCTCGGTAGAATTGATGAAGCGGCCTACCAGCAATCAATTGATGCAGTTAAATATCATGTCGTTTATTCAATATGCTTATTAATATTGACATGGGCATTTTGCTTCTGGTTAAATAACAGGAGGGATCTATGAGCATGAAAAAAATATTCATATCATTCTTTATTCCTTTTTTTATTATTTCATTTTCAGCCAAAGGGCAAAATTTTTCCACTACCATTAAGGTGCAAGCCATGGACATGGGTTCAGCGCTGATGAAAAATGATTTCGCAACTTTTGTAAAATACATGCATCCCAATATCATTGCCTACGCAGGCGGAAAAGAACAGATGAAAACAAAAATGGATTCGGTCTATTCGGCGATGAAACTTTTTGGCGTAAGCTTTAAAAGATATTCGATCGGAAGCCCGGGAGAAATCGTCAGTTACAAAGATCAACTACAGACCGTATTACCGGAAATTACAACATTAAAAACTCCATTGGGAGAACTCACTGCTGAAACTTCCATGATCGTTATCTCACCCGATAATGGAAAGAATTGGTGGTTCATTGATACCAATGTGTATAAAGTAGACAAGCTCAAAAATATTCTGCCTGACATTAGTCCTGATCTTGTAATTCCCCCACAAAAACAACCGAAGCTGGTGCCGGTAGATAGTACCGGCGAACATTAATTATCGACCGGTGGATCATCTTTTCACCGGTTGATGCATGATCAACTTATTAATATATGCCCGTACAATTTCCGGTGAGACTGCCTCTACCAAATGCGCATGTTGTTTCCCCTCTGTACTCCATGTATTGCTGCCATCGGCAGCAACCTGTATCCGGCCATATTCCAAATGGTAAAATGGTGCATATCCTTTTACTGCGACTAACACGGCTGTTTCGTCCCAACTCATTCTTCCGGCGCTATCTTCGGCAGCCATAGGGATACAAATACTAAAAACATCTTTAACCGGGCTGTTGTGAATGGCATTGTTATGAATTAAAGGCAACCCAACTTTTATCCTCCATCCTATTTCAAAACCGCTGAACAAAATATTTGTCGGCCAGTTTGAAAAAACATTTTGTGATGCAGCAGCATCACGATTCACATTAAATTCGCTTCCCGAAGGAAATCGCCCTGCCATGCATACCAGGTGTTTGACCTTTTTTCGCACCAATTCTTTTCCATCGAGAGACGAATATTTATCAGCCTTTGACAAAAGAAGGTTTGAAAGATTGGTTAGAAATCCCACAGTCACGATCGTTACACTATGATCTGGCTGTTTGGATAATATTTCCCTGTACAACGCGGGTGCATCGGGCACATCATTATTGCTCTTTATCCTGTGAGGATATTTTGCGATCAATGTATCTGTCCAATGCTGCCAATCTCTTAAGGTCAACGCATTTCCTTTGGGAACTGCAACGGGAGTATTGGGCCTGTTGAAATAAGTATTGAACACATTCATCACACAAGCCACGCCATCGTATTTTGTGCTGGCAATGGTGGCAAGAATTTTTGCCTGCCCGCTATCTGCCAAAGCATGTAATAAAGTGATGGCACCAGCGTCATCATAATCCGGGCCCATATCACTGTCAAAAATTATCGGGACAGGCTCGCGATTTTTTTGTGCCTGCGAAAGAAAACAAATTAATAAGGAGCAGCAGAGAATGATCTTTTGCATGATGGATAAGAATAGTTGTTTGAATATTTAGTCAACCTCGACCGGCATTTCCACTTCTTTTACAAAATTTGCAAGATTATCGAGTGATCTTGTAAAGTTAGATTCCAATTTCCTTTTCATCGTCAGCGCAAACACCAATTGCAACAGGGGATTTTTCCTCAAATAAAAATCGAATGTGAATCTTGTTCTGTTTTCGTTGATCTTTTCAAAGATAAAATAAGTCGAGCTTCTTTTCTTTTCGTCAGTTTCCACCATTACGATCTTTTCCGGCGTATAGGAAAAATGGGTGGTGTATATAAAGGCCTGGCCATTCTCCAACACGCATCGATGTTTGGTTCCCACCCTCGGTAAATAATGGCTCACCTCGTCAATTGCTTTTATTCCTTCTATCCATTTGTGGCGAAATTCAAAATGGCCGGCGGTATAAAATAATGTATTGATGTCAACATCATATTCTTTTGAAACGGAGATTATCTTTTTCTTTTGTTTTATTCCCAGGTCGCCTGGAGGCTCTGATGAGATTTCCTTTTTTAAGGGAGTTAACTGGGTGTACTCAAACGGTATCTCACCTGTTTCTGTTTTCTTCGTACTATGATCCCAGGTCATCCAGTTTTTAATACCCTCAGGTGACCTGTTCTGTAGAAGATCGTTTGTTACCAACCAATATTCATGCTGTTCAATTTCATTTTTTAGCAGTTGATGGGCAACGATCACATCCTTACCAATGAGTTTATTAAAAGTTTTTACATTGTACCCGGTAAACTCGCCATAGTGAGTAATGACCTTTAGCGTAAGGTTGATGGCCGCACGACAGGCTTTGCACTGACATAAACGGCGGTATTCATAAGCAGAAATATGGCGGTGAAACTCACAAAACATCTTCTCTACCTGGTCGTAGATTGTTTTCAGATCCGGTGGATCTCCATATTTATAAAAAAGAATCGCATCGCCTTCGATCTCTGAAATTTCAAGACCGGTGTAATTGGCATTGATCAATATCTCCAGAAGTTCCTGGATAATATGGCTGCTATGGTCGATCTCCATCTCAGTCACAAACCGGGTAAAGCCGCTGATATCAGGAATAAAAAGCAGGCCCCTGTTTTCCATTTTTTCTTTTAAAGTTACGAATCACGGATTACACGGATGTAATCGCGGATTACACGGAAAGCGATCACGAATTGCACGGATTAAAACAAGATCAAACAGGATCTATGGACAAATCAAATTCCGTTCTCGCAATCCATAAAACTCAAAGAAATCCATTAAATCCGTGAAATCCATAAAAATCCGTGAAATCCATGATAAAAAAATCTCCCGATAAATATCGGGAGAACAACTAAAAACACAAGTCTGACAGTTTGCGAATTACAAGAAACAAAAAAACTCAGGGCCTATATTACATGTCGGTTGTAATTAATCAGGTTTCTTGCCGTCTAAAAATGTATTGATGGTGCTTATTTGTGCTTGATCATTGTCGTCTTTTTTTACTTCATAGTGGCTGTAAAAATTTTCGACTGTAGAGTAAGAGCTGCCGTACAATTCCATATTGCGGCGGATATAGGCCGGCACGTTTTCAAACTCTTTATTGGGGTCAGCACTATTAAAGTTGAACGATAAGTTGCGCAACTTGTGTAATCGTTCGGCTGCCTTACGTTTTTGCTCCTCTGCTTCGTCCACCATTGGCGGTTCCTCAGCATCAGCAGACAAAGGTGGTTGAGCCTGATGGGCTAACGACGCATCCGCCGCAGGAATGTCATCCCGCATAACCATTTGCATTTCGCAAAGATCTTCTTTGCTCTCGTGCGTGGTATTGGTTTGCGAAACCGGTTCTTCGGCAGAAGTTTTTGAAGTAGAGACCTCTGTTTTTGATTCTGCGTAAATATTGGATGGTCTGGCCAGGTAACCGCCCGATGCTGCAGACACCGGGGTAGTACTATCTTTGAAAATTGTTTTTTGCTCGGAAGGTTCTTCCTTTTTGTGTAGGTGAGTACTGGATTGGTTCTCCGAAATTATTATCTCTTTCATTTCCGCAATAGAAATCTTCTCAACAGTAATTTTTGCATTTTCAACAGTAGTTTCCCCGGGTTTTTCCTTCGTATTTTCACTAGGTTCAGGCATATTTAGTTCCCAATGAATGACAGTGGGTTCGTCGGGCAATAATTCTTTCTCACTTTCTCTTGCCAGGTCCTCCGCTTCAAACATCATAAAAGCAGAAAAAGATTCATCAAACTCCGGAGACGATTCAATTAGTTTCGGGGCGAGCTCCTCACGCAAATGTTCCTTCGCTGACGGATCTTTAATTGTCTTCTTCTTCTCTCCAACGGATTCCGTTTGAACTTCTTTTACTTCCTTTTTCTCCTCCTGTTTTGTTTCTTCCGGCTGACCCAATACCATCACTATTTTTTCTTCATTCGATTCGGGTTTTTTAACAACGGGCAATATAAAAGGATCTTTATGCTGAAAACCTGTAGCAATAAGAGTGATCCCAATGTGTTCACCTAAAGAATTATCATAGCCAAGACCAAGAATGACATCTGTGTTTTCGCCAGCCTGGGTGAGCAAATAATTCTGGATCACTTCTACTTCATCCATTGTGAATTCATGTTCACCCTCAGAAGAGTTAATATTGATGAGGATCCATTTTGCTCCGCGAATATCATTGTCATTTAGCAACGGCGAGTTCAATGCTTCCTCTATAGCTTTGTGAGCACGGTTCTCTCCTGCTGCTGCTGCATTTCCTAAGATGGCAACGCCACCATTTTTCATTACCGTACATACATCGGCAAAGTCAACATTTATCTGGCCCGTGCTGTTGATTACATCGGTGATACATTTTGCAGCGGTGGCCAGAACATTATCAGCTTTCGCAAATGCCTCCCGCATTTTTAAATTACCAAACTGGTGACGCAATTTATCATTGCTGATGACAAGCAAAGTGTCAACGTACTGCTTCAGCATCTTGATCCCTTCCTCTGCCTGTTGCTGACGTTTTTTTCCTTCATAAGCAAAAGGTGTTGTAACAATACCTACAGTAAGCACGCCGAGATCTTTACAAATCTTTGCAATGATAGGCGCACCTCCTGTTCCTGTTCCGCCGCCCATCCCTGCCGTGATAAAAGCCATTTTGGTATTTACCTCCAGTATGCACCGGATCTCTTCAAGCGATTCTTCTGTAGCTTGTCTGCCAATTTCGGGATTGGCTCCCGCACCTAAACCCTGGGTAAGATGTGGACCAAGCTGCACCTTGTTTGGGACATTGCTCAAAGCGATGGCTTGTGCATCTGTATTACAAATAATAAAATTAACACCCTCAATTTGCTGTCCGAACATGTGATTCACAGCATTGCTGCCACCACCGCCAATACCAATTACTTTTATAATGGACGATTTTTCCTTGGGAAGATCAAAATGTATCATGAATACTTATTTTAATAGGTTAGTGATTTGAAATTTGACATTTGAGATTTGACATTTGAGATTCAGAGATTCTGATATTAAGTTATTATGAGATCAAAGATTGTAATATCACAGTATCCTAATATCCTAATATCCTAATATCCTAATCACCCGATCCTCAAAAGGCTTTATCCTCTTCTTTAAACAGATCAATGATTCCGTCTTTAAACTTTCCCCAGAAACCTGTAAGATTTCTTCTCTTCTTCATACTTTCTTCCCCAACTGTTTCGTCAACCAGCTCTCCTCCTCCATTCACTACTTTCTTTAATCCGTCAGGAATGTCTACTTTCTTGTACTCTTTTTCAAACTGCTTACGGTTATGTTCATAATCGTCATACCCTTTTAAGATCAACCCGATGCAGGTTGAGTAAGTAGGTTTGGCCAATTCTTCAATATGCCCCGCTGCAAGATGTTCATTGGGGAACCCGATCCTTGCATTCAACCCGGTTATATATTCCGTTAGCTGAATTAAATGTTTAAGTTGCGAACCGCCACCTGTCAGAATGATCCCACCATTCAACATCTTATTGTCGAGGCCAACCTGTTTCAAATGATAGGTTACGAAATCAAGGATCTCATTCATTCTTGCCTGGATGATGTTGGCAAGATTCTTTACACTTATCTCTTTGGCAGGCATTCCCCTCAGCCCGGGAATCGTTATATACGCATTTGCTTTTGCTTCATTTGACAATGCACTTCCAAACTGGACCTTCATTTGCTCAGCCTGGGTTTTTAACACACCAAGACCTGTTTTGATATCATTCGTAATATTTTCCCCGGCGAAAGGAATAACTGCTGTATGTTTCAGAATTCCCTCGTAAAACACGGCGAGGTCAGTTGTGCCACCACCAATATCAACTATCGCAACGCCAGCTTCAAGATCTTCCTGTCCCATTACCGCTGAAGAAGAAGCAAGAGGCTGCAGAACGAGGTCTTTTGTATTCAATCCTGCTTTCTCGACACTACGGTTAATATTTCGAATTGCATTTTTGTCGCCAGTGATGATATGAAAATTAGCGCCGAGCTTTACGCCACCATACCCGATCGGGCGGGTTATGTTTTGAAAATTATCAACGGTGAATTCCTGCGGTATTACATCAATGATCTGATCTCCCGCAGGAATATATGTTTTGTACTGGTCAGCTACCAGTTGATCAATTTCCGCTTGTGTAATTTCTTCTTCTGTGTTTTGCCGCACAATGTCTCCGCGGGTTTGTAAACTTTTGATATGATGACCCGCGATGCCCACATAAACCTCGTTTACGTCTAAATTGGGATTGGAAGCATAACAATTTTCAAGCGCAGTCTTTATCGCCTTAATTGTTTCATCGATGTTCAGCACCTGTCCATGCTTTACACCGTTGCTGTTGGCACGGCCAAACCCAAGGATCTCCAGTTTGCCAAATTCATTTTTTCTTCCGGCAATCACTGCAATCTTGGTTGTTCCAATGTCAAGACCGACAATAATGGGTTGTTCAGTGTTCATAGTATGTTGTTTTTTAGTTGTTGCTTGTTGATTCGCGGTCACTTGTTGTGTTGCTGCCTATTTTTTGATACGAACTTTGGTAACTCCGATGATCTTCTGTTGCGTCGCAATCCCTGCCTGCCATGCCTACCAGCAGGCAGGCTTTCATCGTTCTGTAATCCGATCATCAGTTACCTACTGCTTATTATTCACCATCATTGCTCATTGCCTTTCGCGGGCATCACGGCCTTTGGCCCGTGCCCCGTTTTGTCATCAATCATTTTTGGTTTCGCATTCCCAGTTTTCGTTGGGTTTGAATTGGTTTGCTCTACGGTATTCGTTTTCGATTCGTTCTTATGGTCGACTGCAAGAGTTTGTTTTTCGCTGCCGGGAATAAACACAACAGAGTCATTTTGCATTTTCCTGGCCTCCTGTAATAGCTTTTCAATATTCTTTTTTAGCTGCATCGAGTCGACCTTGCTCATCTTTGCTTTTGACCCGATCACCTGCCCCGCAAATTGAACATCCACAGTATTGTATCTGTCAAAACTCGTTTTACTTAATACCTGTTGATAAAAAATGAGAAGCCGGCGGAATTTCTTGTCGATCTCATCTCCCTTCCCAAGTTTCACGATGTGATTTCCTATCGTGGGGATCATTTCAAAATTTTTATCCTCGGTGATATCTATTTGTTCTGTCTGCGCCATCCAAAACGAGTCATTCAAAATGAATGATGCTGTTTTTATGATGTCATTCAACAGCAGGGTATCCTTAGTACTCAATACCTTTTTATCCGGGAAATTGGTGAACACAGGCACCCTTGCGCTCATCATTTCTGACAAAGGCATTTTTTCACCTTCATTGTCTATATAAAAAGATTTCCCGGCGGTTGTAAATATCCTCGCCACAGGTTCTTTTTCTTCGATCGATACATGCAGCACCTCGCGATTATCAAAATAAAGGTTAGCATCTTTCACCCACGCATTTACCTCTAACAACTGTTCAAGTTTTCTTAAATTGAAATCCGTAATGGATGCACCTTTTATTCTGCCATTAGTGCCGGAATTCAACAGCTTCTTTATATCTTTTTCATTGATGAAAAGGTTCTTCTGTGCACCTTGTATGGAGATCACATAATCCTTGCAGAGCTCATGATTTCTCCGCCCTATGGCTGCAACAAGTAATACAACCAGTCCGCTGCAAGCCGTTAATGTCAGCGCCAGGAAAATTATTTTTTTTATGATTTGTTTGGTGGTCACTTTATATTTTTTCTAAGATTTCTTTTATCGGTTCAACCATCATATCAATGTCACCCGCACCCGCCATTATCAATACCTGCCCAAATTCGGTATCGATACTCTTTAAATAATCATTTTTTATCCACGTCAACAGCTCATCCTTGTTCATTACTTTTTTGTCCTCGTTTCTCATTTTTCCCATGATCATGTCACTGCTCACTCCGCCAATGGGCATTTCCCTTGCAGGATAGATCGGGAGAAGGATAATTTCATCGGCGAGATCAAGCGCTTCGGCAAACCCCTGCGCGAGGTCCCGCGTCCTTGTGTACAAATGCGGCTGAAAAATGATCGTACACTTTTTTTGTCTGAACGAGGTTTTTGCACCCTGTATCAATGCACGCAATTCTTCAGGGTGATGGGCATAGTCATCAATAAAAACAATCCGCTCATTTTTGATAACATACTCAAATCGCCTCTTCACCCCTTTAAAATTTTCTACAGCCGTCCTGATCTTGTCGTTTTCTATTTCCAAAGAACTTGCAACCGTAATAGCGGCCACGGCGTTTTCAACATTATGCATCCCTCCCATATTCAGCGTTACGTCCTCGAGTTTATCATCCTTAATCACCACATCAAACTCATAGCTCCCATTTTTCATTCTTATATTTTCCGCATAGGCATCTGCACTTCCATTTTGCAAGCTGTAAGTCAAATGTTCGCTTGCCTTCAGTTCCTTTCCCCTCTTCAACCCGAATTTGCTTATTAATAGTCCGCCCGGTTTTATCTTCTTGCTGAAATCAATAAATGCGTCTTCCATTGCTTGTGCCGTGCCATAAATGTCGAGGTGGTCCGGATCCATGGCACTGATCACCGCAACATCAGGATCTAGCTTCAAAAAACTCCGATCGTATTCGTCGGCTTCGATTACACATACATTTCTTTCGCTTCCCCAGAAGTTCGTCCCATAGTTAACCGATATCCCCCCGAGAAAAGCATTACAACCATAACCACTGTCTCTTAATAAATGAGCGATCATTGTAGTCGTGGTTGTTTTTCCATGTGTACCTGCCACGCAGATATTAAAAGAGCTTTTTGTGATCATCTGCAAAACATCGCTTCTTTTGACAACCCTGTATCCATTCTGTTGATAAAAAACGAACTCCTTGTGATCTTTTGGCACCGCCGGTGTGTACACGACCAGGTTAACGTCTTTCGGTATTTTTTCGAGGTCTTCATCAAAGTGGACCTCTATACCTTCCGCTTCCAATTCTTTGACCAGTGCCGTTTCGATCCTGTCATAACCACTTACCGCGATTCCATTTGAATGAAAGAACCTCGCTAGTGCACTCATTCCTATTCCGCCAATTCCTATGAAATAAACAGATCTGATTTTTTTGATCTCATCATTCATTCTAATTCAATGTCAGTTTTCAAGTTCAATTCGTGCTTCCCCCGAAGGGGAATTCATAAGGACAGTATTGTTGGACCATCGTAGTGCTGACGTCTTAAGGGCGTCTGACACTTTTTATTTTAAATAAGCTTTAAAACCTCTTCCGCAATTCTTTTGTCAGCATCGGTCACAGCTAACATTCCGATATTTCTTTTTAATTCGTTTTGCCTGTTGCTATCATTTGCCAGTTCAATAATAGTCGGTACGACTTTGTCAATAGCCTCACTGTCCTTTACCATCAATGCAGCGTTTTTGCTCACCAGGTTTGTTGCGTTTACTGTTTGATGATCTTCTGCTGCGTAGGGATAAGGCACAAACAACACCGGTTTTTTAACGACACACAATTCAGCAATGGCCATAGCGCCCGCTCTTGAGACAACAATATCTGCGGCTGCATAAGCGCAGTCCATCTGCGTAATGAACTCACTTGCCGAAACAAATGATTTTCCTTTTACCCTTTCCTTTGCCTCCGCCGCGTAAGGCTTGCCTGTCTGCCAAATGACCTGCAGTCCCGCATTCAACAACTCATCAAGGTGTTTGCTGATCGCCTCGTTGATGGATTTAGCGCCAAGACTCCCTCCTACAGCAAAAACTGTTTTCTTGTTTTCATCCAATCCAAAGAATTTAATCCCCTCGGTCCTGGTTACAACAGACTGCGAAATGGTTGATCGTACCGGGTTGCCGGTGATCAGGATTTTTTCCCGGGGAAAAAATCTTTCCATTCCATCTGTCGCGACAAAGATTTTGGTCGCCTTCTTTCCAAGAAGGATGTTGGATTTGCCCGCAAATGAATTCGATTCATGAATGAATGTGGGAATCCTTTTTGCCTGGCCAAGCCGCAACACGGGAAAACTGGAATAACCCCCAACCCCGATGATCGCATCGGGGCGGAAGTTTTTCACAATCGTGCGAACCTGGAGAAAACTCTTTACCAGTTTGAATGGCAATGAAATATTTTTTATCAAAGAACTCCTGTTAAACCCTGCAATGTCTATTCCCCTGATATTGTAACCCGCCTGGGGTACTCTTTCCATTTCCATTTTTCCCTTTGCACCAACAAACAATATCTCAATCGCTGTATCAATCCTCTTAAGTGCATTGGCAATTGCTATTGCCGGAAAAATATGTCCTCCCGTTCCCCCACCCGCTATTATTATCCTTCTACTCACTTTTAATAATGTTCAATTTTCAATTGTCAATTTTCAATTCTCAACGCAATGAACTTTGAATATTGATCATTGAGCATTGATCGTTTCTTCCTTTCTTCCCTCCAGTTGCTCAACATTCCTTGCTACACTCAGAATGATTCCAATCGAAAAACATGTAAATAAAAAACTGCTGCCACCCATGCTCACCAGCGGAAGTGTAACCCCGGTTACAGGAAAAAGATTAACACTCACCGCCATGTTCGCAATTGCCTGTATCGCCAATGTAAAGCTGAGTCCCAGTGCGAGGAACGCTCCAAATGCAAAAGGGCATCGCCTGAAAATTTTTATACTGCGAAAAAGAAATACCAGGTAAATGAAAACAATGAACGCTCCTCCAATCAATCCGTATTCTTCAATGATAATTGGATAAATAAAATCATTGTATGCTTGTGGCAGGAAATTTCGTTGAGTGCTATTGCCAGGCCCTACGCCGAGGAAGCCGCCTTTGGCTATCGCGATCTTTGCCTGGTTTACCTGGTAAGAATCCTCGTCGTCTGCGTTCTTGCCGCCGTAAATAAAATGCTCAACTCTGTTGATCCAGGTATCAACTCTTGCTGTGAGTTTTGACCCGCTTTCCTTTTTTACTTCTACTGTTTCATCGCTTGATTTATGACTGATAATGGCAGCGATTATCAGGAACAGTACGG
>Ga0207706_10001201_pt1 | contig 26156 bp, 22 predicted proteins | sample KBSC53metaG_FD_184318 | JGI IMG/M metagenome (GOLD analysis project Ga0207706, IMG submission 184318) | Corn rhizosphere microbial communities from Kellogg Biological Station, Michigan, USA - KBS C5-3 metaG (SPAdes) (version 2) | ecosystem: Host-associated > Plants > Roots > Rhizosphere > Soil ... | reverse complement strand
GTCATTCGCCAGCCGGGACGCCGTCCCCGGCACCATCCCGCTGTCGCGCGTGATGATGTCGTCGCCGGTGTACCAGACGACCGCGTCGTAGTGGCCGAGCACGCCCAGCGGGCTCGGCGCCCGGCGGCCGTTCGCGTCGACGTCGTAGACGTCGGCCTGGATGCCGTTGGCCGCCAGTGCGTCGAGGTAGTAGGACAGGTAGAGCGGATTCGGCTTCTTGTACGGCGGCGAGATGCCGCTGTAGTCCTCGGCAGACACGACGAGCACGCGCCGCCCGGTCTCCGACCGCGCGGTGTACGTGAACGCGTCGCTCTTCGCGGCCGGGTTATCCGCATCCTCGAACCAGACCTCGACCTGGTCGCCCGGATTGGTCCCGGTGACCTCGCCGCGCATCAGGTGGTAGTACACGTCGCCGCCCGTGCCGTACCGCTTACCGCCAGAGGCCTCGGAGGTCGACGCCGTCTGCGCGGTGCCGCGGTTGATCTTGTACTTGAGCGAAACCGCGCCCAGGCTGCGCTTCGCGATCACCTGAACCGGCTGCGGGTCGCCGTAGGAGACGTTGAACTTCAGGTTGACGAGCGGGTTCCCGTTCTTCTCGGGGTCGAGGCTCGCCATCTCGAGGTAGAACGGCTTCATCGTCGCGCCAACCGGGTTGGCGGGATCGAGCGTGGACCGTGCGAGCCGCATCGCGAACGGTAGGTTCTTCTCGAACTCCGCCTGCACGAGCGCCTCGTCGTCCGGGAAGACGAAGCCGCAGCCGGTGCAGCCCTCCTCCAGCTCGGGCGTCCAGCTGAGCGCGCCCGTCTTCGAGTACGAGTAGTCGTCCGTGGTGCCGTTGGTCGTGTACAGGTCGGCGCCCACGCCGGGGTCGAACCCCTCGACGGCCGGGTGCGCATCGGTGCCGGTGTACTCGACGAAGAGCGGGTCGTCGAACGACGGAGTCTGGATCTGCCAGCCGTACGGGTAAAGCAACAGCGGGCCGTACGAGTGGTAGGTGACCAGGAACTTGAACTTGAGGTCGTCGATGAGCTTCTGGTGCGCCTGCGTCTCGGGCTCGGAAGCCGGGCCAGTGCCGCGATAGGTGTCGCTGGCCGACTCGGTCGAGGAGCCCTCGTTGTCGTAGTTCCAGCGCTCGTTGTAGTTGCGGTTGAGATCGACGCCGTCCCCGGCCGTGATCTGGCCGTCGCCGTTGACGTCGCGCAGGTTCTTGCGCCACAGACGCTCGGTGTCGAAGGTGTACTGGTAGCCGTCCGGGTTCGCCACCGGCATGAACCAGAGCTCGCGGGTGTCCACGAGATCGGTGATCTCGGCGTTCTTGCCGTAGTTGTCGACGAAGTGGTGCAGCAGCCGGCGGTCGACCTCCGTGGCGATCCACTCACGCGCATGGATCGTGCCCATGTACAGCGCCGCGGGCCGCGCTCCGTCCGCGAGCTGGTTGGCGTTCTTGGTGACCTTGAGCGCGATGATCTCGCGGCCCTGGAGCGTGTGCCCGATGACCTTCAGCTTCACGATGGAGGGATTTTTCTTCGCGAGCGCATAGAGCTCGTCACGGATGCCGCCCTGCTCGTCGTAGGAGCGGTAGACGTTGTATCCGCCCGCCGCCATGGCATCGGCCTGCTGACGGACCGTCTGGCCCTTGCCGTTCCGCTTCAGGCTGAGGTCGACACCCTGCCCCCGGAGGCGATCGGCCTCGCGCGCGGTCAGCACGAGGTCGACGGTGGATCCGCCGGCGGCGACGGATTCAGCGACGTCGTACCCGCCGCTGCGGATCACCTTGAGCGACTTGGCATCCGCCCTCGCGGTGTACATGTCGAGTCCATGCTTGCTTGCCGCTCCAGCGGTGCCGGTGGCTGCAAGGGACACGAGAAGCGCGGTCAGCGCAACGACAACTCCACGGACCTTCATCCCTGAGGTTCCCCCCTCTGGTTACAGCTTCCCCTGAGTACGTCCGTACCCCGTGCGCGGCGGACCATATCCCCAACTCCCGGCGAACGTCATCTCCCCCTGAGGAATGCAGCGGTTCGCTAGCCGGGAGCCTCGGAACCTCGTGCAGAGGTACGGCTTCGCACGCGCGCGGCAAGGCCCGCGAGACCAGGCGGGAGCCGCCCGTCGGTGGACAGCCACGAGCCGGCCAGGATCAGGAGCAGGCCGACCACGACGCCCGTCGTGACGCTTTCGTCGAGGACCACGACGCCGAGCGCGAGCGCAACCACCGGGTTGATGTAGGTGATCACGGTGGCCCTGCCCGGCCCGATCTCCGCGATCAGGCGGAAGAAGACGAGGAACCCGAGCGCCGAGCACACCAGCCCGAGCACCGCGATGGAGGCGAACGTGTCCGCGGACGGCGTGGAGTCCGGCAGGCTCACGAGCGCCAACGGCGTCACGAGCAGAGCCGCGATCCCCAGCGACGCGGCGACCGGGCCGAGCGGGTCCACGTCCGACAGCCGGCGCTTCACGATCATCGGGCCGATCGCGTAGAGGAAGGCAACGACCAGGATCGCGAGCGCGCCCAGCAGCTCGTCCCGCTTGCCGCCGATGTCGATGCCCACCAGCGCGACGACGCCGGCCAGGCCGATCAGCATCCCGACGAATCGGGTGAGTGTGGGCCGCTCCGAGTGGTCGAAGCGCGTGGCGAGCAGCGCCACGAACAGCGGCACGGTGGCGACCAGGATCGCGGCGAGCGACGAGCTGATGTGCACCTCGCCGAAGCCGAGCAGCGGCCACGGCACGGCCATCTCGACCGCGGCGAACACGGTGAGGATCCGCCACCGCTCGCGCAGCCCGCGCAGGGCTCCGAGCTTCCAGGCGACCGGCAGCAGGACCGCCGCGGCGAGCGCGAGCCGCGACCACGCGACCACGCTCGGCGAGAGCTCGTCGACGGCGATCTTGATGAACAGGTAGGGAATCCCCCAGATCACCGAGGCGGCCGCGAACAGCGCCCAGCCGCGCGTGCTCAAGCGAGGGCCCTCAACAGCGCGGCGGTCACGGCCGCGACGAGGACCACGACGAGCAGCGGGGCTCTCAGGACGATGGCGATCCCGGCGGCGAGGAGGCCCGCCGCGCGCTCGTCGAGCACGAGGTCGTCGTCGCTGGCGAAGGCCTGCGTGGCCACGAGCGCGGCCAACACCGCGGGAGCCAGCAGGTCGACGACTCGGGCGGTCGACTGCGGGACCTCGCGCCCGCCGGCCAGCAGAGGGCCGCTCGCCTTGATGGCGATCGTCGCCACCCCGACGACGAGCACGCACAACCAGACGACGTTCACGAGCGCGCCTCCTGGACGCGCGGCGCGCCTCCCGGACGCGCCTCCTGGACGCGCGGGGCGGAGGCGCGCTTGGGGGAGGGCCGCCGCGGGCGAGTGAAGCCGAGCAGGCACGCGGCGGTGGCCGCGATCACGGGCACCCCCGCGGGCGTGACGGGCGTGAGGAACAACGCGATCCCTGCACCCACGATCGCGGCGGCGAGCGGAGTCCGGTCGGCATCCGACCGGACCATCGGGGCGAGCAGAGCAAGGAAGAGCGCGGGGAACGCGGCGTCCAGGCCCAGCGTCGCGGGGTCGGTGAGGCTGTCGCCCGCGAGCACCCCGGCCGCCGTGCCCGCGTTCCACCCGACGTAGAGAAGGCCGCCCGCGCCCACCAGCACACTCCGGTCGAAGCCGCCCTCACGGCTCGAGAGCGCCCAGCTCTCGTCCACGAGCAGCTGTGCCTCGAGCAGGCGCCGCAGAGGGCCACCGCGGAACGCGCCCGCGGCCGCGAATGCCATCGGCACGTAGCGCGCGTTCAGCAGCACCGCGGCGCCGATCGCCGCGGCCGCGGTGCCCCCCGCGCCGAGCACTGACACCACCGCGAACTGTGCCGACCCGGCGAACGTGGTCGCCGACATGACCATCGCGGCGAGCGCGTCGATGCCCGCCGCCCGCGCCAGCACGCCGAACGATGCGCCGAACGCGACGATCGCCGGCATCAGCGGCATCATCGCCCTGATGCCGTCCCTGTAGCTGCCCTCGGTCATGAAGCGACCTAGGCTACCGGCGGCCCCGCTTCGCCCTCGACTGCGCCGACATCGCTACGGCCCAACTGAGTGCCGCGTTCATACGAGCTCCTTTCTCAGAGTGCCTAACGCCTGCCGCGCACTCCTTGTGAGATAACCGCCTAAATCAGTATGCCGGAATAATATCACCAGCTAAACTCTTTTGATAGTTATGGCTCCGGGAGAGTCCACACCCGCGAAGACGGCACCCCAGCCGCTCTATCTCGTCCAGCGCTTCGTCAACAGCGTCGACCTCGAGAGCGGCGAGGAAGAGCTGTCGAGCCCCGACGCCCTGCGCGACTGGTTCGCCGAGCGCGGCCTCATGGACCCCGACGACCGGGTCAGCGCCGCCGACCTGAGACGGGCCATCGACGTGCGCGAGGGGCTGCGCGCGGTGCTGCTTCAGAACAACGGGCTGCCGCTCGACGAGGAGAGCGTGGAGCGGCTCGATCGCGCGGTCGGCCGCGCGGCGGTCCGCGTCCGCTTCGCCGCGGGGCGCGACCCGGAGCTCGTGACGGACGCCACGGGCGTGGACGGCGCGATCGCGCGGCTGATGGCGATCGTCGCCGCGGCCGTGGAGCACGGCCGCTGGGAGCGCCTCAAGGCGTGCCCGCGAGAGGAGTGCGAGTGGGCCTTCTTCGACAAGTCGAAGAACCGCTCAGGGCGCTGGTGCTCCATGGACTCGTGCGGCAACATCGAGAAGGCCAAGGCCTTCCGCGCGCGTCAGCGCGGCCCGCGCCACTAGCCCTTACTCGAGCGTGTGGACCTTGAACAGGTTCGTGCCGCCCGCGCTGCCGGCGGGCAGGCCCGCGGTGATCCCGATCTTGTCGCCGGTCTGCGCAAAGCCCTCGCGCTGGGCGAACTCTGCGCACGCCTCGATCAGGCCGAGCGTGTCCATCGGCTCCTCGTTGAGGCGCGGGTGCACTCCCCAGAGCAGCCGGCAGCGGCGCACGACGTCCAGGCGCGGCGACAGCGCCAGGACGGGCGCCTTCGGCCGGTAGGCCGAGATCAGCGCGGCGGTGGTGCCGGTGTTGGTCGGCGACACGATGCACTTCAGGCCGAGCTGGTAGACGGCGCCCACCGCGCCGAACGCGATCGCGTGGTACTGGTTGTTCGCCTGTGGGCCGCGCTCGGCGAGCCAACGCCCGTAGGGCAGCTCACGCTCGACCGTCTGAGCGATCGAGGCCATCATCTCGACGGCGAGCACCGGGTGCTTGCCGACCGCGGTCTCTTGGGACAGCATCACGGCGTCCGTCCCGTCGAAGATCGCGTTCGCCACGTCGGCGACCTCGGCGCGCGTAGGGCGTGTCGAGTGCACCATCGACTCGAGCATCTGGGTCGCGGTGATCGTCGGCTTGGCGCGCCGCCCGGCGAGGGCCAGCAGCCGCTTCTGGACAAGCGGCACCTCCTCGATCGGCAGCTCGATGCCGAGGTCGCCGCGGGCGATCATGATCGCGTCGGCCGCGTCGATGATCTCCTCGCCGTTGGCCGCGGCCTGCGGCTTTTCGACCTTCGCGATCAGCGGCACCTCGACGCCCCGCGCGGCGAGATGCTCGCGCACCGGGTCGAGGTCCTCGCGACGGCGCACGAATGAGAGCGCGAAGAAGTCGACCCCCATCTCGAGGCCGGCGTCCACCAGGCTGATGTCCTCCTCGCTGACCGCCGGGAGCGAGACGGTCACGTTCGGGAGGTTGAGGCCCTGGCGCGACGCGACGCTCCCGCCCACCTCGACCCTCGTGACCACGTCGCCCTCGTCCACCGAGCTCACCCGCAGCCGCACCGCTCCGTCGGCGAGGTAGAGCACGTCGCCCGTCTCGCAGAGCTCGGCGAAGCCCTCCCAGGCGACCGCCAGCCGGTCGGCCGTCCCCTCGACCGACTCGCCGGTGAGCACGACGCTCGAGTCCCGCGCGAGCTCGGCCACCCCGCCGGACACGGGGCCGATCCGAAGCTTCGGACCGGGCAGGTCGCCGAGGATCGCCACGTCGCGCCCGACGCGCTCGGCCGCCACCCGGATCGCCGCGGCGGTCTCGGCGTGCTCCTCCGAGGTCCCGTGCGCGAAGTTGAGTCGAGCCACGTCCATGCCGGCCGCGATCATCTGCTCGAGCACCTCAGGATCCTTCGATGCGGGGCCGATCGTGGCGACGATCTTCGTCGAGCGCATGACTCCTGACCTTACCCACGAAAAGCCCGCTCTTAGCGACCGACGGCCCAAACCGGTGGTTGACGCTCAGGCCGAGAGCGGTTTTGATGGGCCGCGGCCTTAGGAGCACCGGAAACACGTGTCTGGCCCACCCGCTCACGTGTTTCGCCCAGGCGGCTCCGATGGCACCGGGGTTATCTGCCGAAGTGTTCGAGATCGCACGTAGTGCGGGGAGGTCTGATGGGCAAGCCGGCCACGATCGACGCTGGTCAAGAGCAGCATTTGCAGGCGCTGGAGTACGCGAATCGCGTACGCCTCGCCCGGGCTCGGATGAAGCGTCGAATCGCAGCGGGCGAGCTCCTCGCCGCTGAGGTGATCCTCAGCTGCCCCTGGCAGGCTCACAGCATGTCGATCAGCGACCTGCTCATGAGCCAGAAGCGCTGGGGAAGAGCTCGTTGCCGGAGGCTGCTGGTCTCGCTCGGAGTTCCCGAGAACAAGCAGGTCGGGACGCTCACCGAGCGCCAGCGCCTCGCGCTCGCCGCTGTGCTCACTGCAAAAACTGCCCCGGCAGGCTCTCAGGTCGCCGCGCACTCCGCCGAAGCGACGCGTGTGCCTCCGGCTCCCGCGCGGGCCTCGCTTGCGACTCGCGAAGGCGCGCTGACGGCCGCCTGACCGGAGCAACGGGCGAGGGCGGCCGGGGAGAGGCCGGCCGCCCTCCCGCCGTTTGCGCCGGAACGACAGTGCTTCCGGCCCAGAAGCGCGCGCCCGGAGATCCCCCGCCCGCGCGTGACCGCCGGTCCCCTGGCCGCGGGGTTGCTCGACGAACGGCAGCGGTGAAGGGTGTGCTCCGCAAGGGCCGCCCCCTCAATGCCGTCGTTGGCTCGGCGGGGGAGCAGGCGCCGCGAGCCCTGGCCGCCCGGAGTGACGGTGCCGGACCGCCCGGCGCGCGCGTGCTCAGGCGCTCGTCGTCGCGATCTCCACGATGTGGCCGTCGGGGTCGCGGATGTAGAGCGACTTGAAGTCGCTGCGGTCCATCACCTCGGTTGCCGGGATTCCGCGCGAGACCAGGTAGTCCCGCCAGGCGGCGAGCTCGGGCTCGCTCTCGACGGCGAGCGCGAAGTGATGTGTGGAACCGCGCCCGACCGTGCCCTGGTCGAGGTCCGGGTACTCGAGGCAGGTGATGAGCGTCCCCGGCCTCCCCTCCTCGTCCCCGAAGATCAGATGGCGGGCGCTCGAGTCGTCGTCGTTGACCGTCTGCTTCACCAGCCGCAGCCCGAGCACGTTCCTGTAGAAGGCGAGCGAGCGCTCCACGTCGGCCACGAGCAGCGTGATGTGATGAAGCCCGGTGATGCGCATCCGGCGCTCGTTCATCGGAACCCGAGTCCCCCGGAGCGGCGCTTGAAGAGCTCACGCATGGCGTAGAACGTACCGGCGAAGACGGCCACACCGAGCACGAGCAGCACCCAGAGCTTCACGGGCCCGAGCCCGAGCGCAACGATGGTGACGGCGACGAAGGCTGCCCCGCCGGCGAGCAGGCTCGAGTGCGAGCGGTAGCCCGCCATGTGCTCGCGGAGCGCGATCTCGCCGCCCCCGAGCGATGCGATCACGAGGCCGGCCACCACGAGGCGCTCGCCGCCGGAGCCGCGGGCCGCGCCCCAGAGGATCAGCACCAGCCCGATGAGGATGACGAGCTCGGACAACGGGAAGTTGCCCCACGGCGCTGCCGGGCGCTGGGACGTCGGGCGCCGGGACGGGGGCGGGTCCGGGCTCGCCGCACGCTCGCGGCGCGCGGCATCGCGCTCCGCGCGCGTCGACTCACCGCGCTTGCGGCTGCGCCTTCCCATTCAGGTGGCTAACGGGCAACCCGAGCTGATGACGACCCGCCACCAGCCCATGAGCATGCCGATGAAGCTCCAGCGCGGCCGCACGTGCCAGTGGCGACAGCCGCGCTCGCCGATGTCCTCGGCCGAGACGCGCCGCCACTTGTGGCGCTCGGGCTCCAGCAGCATCTCCTCGATCAGGCGCCGGTTCTGATCCTCGACCCAGGTGCGGTCCGAGAGCGCCCGCCGTGCGTCCGCGATCCGCGTCGCGAGGTCGTCGCGAAGCTCCTCGAGCTCGGCGAGCGAGAGGATGCGCGGGCCGCCTCCCCTGCCGGGGACGAGGGGGCGCGGCATGTCCTTCCTCGGCCAGCTGGCGCAGAAGACCTGTGCGAGCTCGCCCTCGAGCCGGCCGATCTGGTCGAGCAGCGTTCGCCGGGCGGCCCGCTCGTCTGGGAGAGCCTCGCGCAGCGGGACAGGCCCGGGTACTGGGACAGGCTGAAGCATGTCCCTGGGCGCTGGCAGTCCTGCGGGCCTGTCGAGGACGTCAGGCACTCGCGTCAGTGTAAAGCGTCTCGGCGGCGCACCAAAGCGCCTCCTCGAGCGCGATACGGGGTACGCCCTTCACCCCGAGGGCGCACAGCACCATTTGCTCGGTGTCAGGGGTGACGCCGGCGTCCTCTCCGACCTGGCCCAACACGAGCGCCACCGGGCGCTCATCGTCCGCCACCACCAGCTGGCGTGCGGAGAGCGGCCGCGCGCCGCCGAGCGTCTCGCCGTCGCGGGCGAGGCGCAGGCCGAACGCGGTGCCGCAGCGCCCTGCATCGAACGCCATCAGCGGCACGCCCGTCTCCGCGATCGCGATCGTCAGCGCGTCGTCCAGGATGTTCTCGCTGTGGAGGCCGCCCTGCTTCAGCCGCCGCAGCGCCACGGCCTCCACGGGCGTGCGGTCGTGGTCCGGGTCGATGCCGACCTGCCGCGAGAAGACGCGATATGCCCAGGGCACCGGGTCCTGGCGCATGTGCACGACCTTGCCGCCGGTGTAGCGGTCGGCCAGCATCCGGAGGCGCTGCTTCACGGCGCGCGGCGAGCGCTTCGGCCGGACGTCCACCTGCGCGTACACGAGGCTCAGCTCCGGGAACTCCTCCGCCAGCTCCGGCTCGACCCACCCCTCGACCAGTTCGAGCTCCACGTCGTTCATCCGAGCAGCCGCCGGGTCTTCGCGCGCAGCTGTGCCTCGGTCAGGTTCCCGACGTTCGACTCGCGCACGCGGCCGTTGCGCGCGAACACGGTGACCGGGCACACGCCGACGCCGTACAGGTTCACCAGCGAGCCGTCCTCGTCGACGGCCACCGGCTGGGACCAGCGCCTGGCACGAGCGAGGTTCTTCGCCTCCTCCTTGGTGTCGCCGCTGAGCACGGTCACGAAGCGCACGTTCGGGAACTCGGCCCTCATCCTCTCAACCCGGTCCACCTGCGGCTCGCAATCCGTGCCGCGGGTCACGACGAAGGTCATCACGCGCGCGCCGCGCTCGCTCGGGCATACCGTCACGATGCCGGCGCCGCGGACCTGGCAGGCGGGAATCCTGCCGGCGTTCTTGTTGCAGGGCTCCTTCTGGCAGACGTTGGCGTCGCCCTCCTTGTCGCCCGCCGCGGCGGGCGCCGCGAATGCGGGCAGCCGCTGCCCCGGCTCGGGGCCCTTGAGGCCCTTCCCCTGGTTCGGCAGCGTCTCGGCGAACAGCAGGATGCCGAGGCCCATCAGGAGCACGATCCCCACCGCCCAGGCGTACTTGTTCCCCGGGCGCGGCACCTCTGGCCGCCGCACGGGCTCGGGGTGCGTCCTGTCGCGCTCAGCCAGCCGCTCGCCGACCGACAGGTCCTCGAATCGGTCCTCTTCCCGGCCCTCCGTCACGGCGCGTCCGGCTGGGCGCGGCGCGGCCTCACGGCGGCCAGGAGCTGGCGAACCCGGAAGGGCCCATGCTCCTCGGCCCACAGGAGCGCGGCCGGCAGCACGATCATCACACCGAGCAGCGAGACGGTCAGGTCCACAACCGTCACGATGCCGAAGTCGCGCAGCATGCGGATGTCGGAGAACACCAGCGCGGCGAAGCCGGCGATAGCCGTGACGCCAGAGGCCAGCACCGCGGCGCCGGTGGAGGCGTAGGCCAGCTCGATCGCGCGCGTGGGGCCGGCGCCGGCTTCGCGCTCCTGGCGGTAGCGCGACGAGAGGAGGACGCTGAACTCCGTCGAGATGGCGATGACCAGCGCGCTGAGCGTCACGGACATCGGATTGAGGTCCACCTCCAGGGGGCCAGGCAGAAGGCCGAGCACGAACACCACCAGGCCGGACCAGCCCGTGGCGAGCGCGATCGGGATCAGCGGCACGGCGGCCGCGCGCGCCGAGCGGCGCGCCACGAGCAGGACGATGAACACGCCCGCGAGCGCCGCCAGCAGCGTGAGCCCGCGGCGCCACGGCGACGACAGCGCGCCGTTCGCCTCCGCCGCCAGCACGGGCAGGCCGACCACCGACGCCTCGACGCCCGGGGGCGGCTTGAGGCGCGCCTTGATGTCGTCGACCACGTCCTGCTGGCGGTCGAGCGGCATCAACCTGATGCCGAAGGCGAGGTTCGCGGTCTTCCGGTCCGCGGTCACGACGCCCTGCGAGAAGTAGGCCGGCACCGCGTCCAGCAGGCGGCGAACCTGCGCCTGGCTTCCACCCGCGGTGTTGAACAGGTCGGGGAGCGACAGGGCGGGACAGAGCTCCGGCGGGTTCTCCTTCTGCGTGCAGCGCTTGCCCGGGCGGAAGCCGTGGGCCTTCAGGACCTGATCCTGGAAGCGGGTCATCCAGGCGATCACGTTGGCGTCCGTGATGTCGTCGGCGCGGACGGTCACGTCGATCTCGCCGGACACCCCGGTCTCGTGCTGGAGCGTGTTCACGTCCTTCAGCGCCTGGAGGTCCTGCGGCACGAGCTCGCGCACGTCGGAGACCACGGTGCTCTGCGTGTCGAGCGCGAGGCCGACGACCGCGACGGCCAGCCCGATGGCGAGCACCCGCCTGGGGTGCGAGAGCGAGAAGCCGAGCGTGCGCCAGGAGCGGTCCGCGAGCCACTCACCGGCGGCGTGGACGCGCGGATGCGAGTGGAGCGCCGCGAGGCGGCCGCTCTCCGCAGCGGGGCGACGGAAGCGCACGAGCGCCGCGAAGCCGGCGCACAGCGCGCAGCCGAGCGCCAGCACGATCCCGAGCACCAGCAGCGCGCCGAAGCCGCGCACCATGGGCACCGGCGACAGGAGCAGCACGAGGAAGCCCGTGGCCGTTGCCAGGCCCGCGGTGAGGATCGTGGGCCCGCCAGCCACCGCGGCGGCGACGGCCGGCTCCTCATCGTCGCGCCCGCTCGCCGCTCGCGCGACGGCCTCGTTGTACCTGGCCTGGAACTGGATCGCATAGTCGACGGCGAGGCCGATCAGCACCGGCAGGGCGGCGATGGAGGCCATCGTCAGGTCGCCGCCCGCCAGCGAGAGCGCGCCGAACGTCATGGCCGCGGCCGCGAGTGCCAGCGCCAGCGGCAGGAGGCGCAGGCTCGCGCGGAAGACGAGCGCCAGCGTCGCCGCCATCAGGAGCAGCGCTGCCCCGAGCAGCACGAAGATCGCCTTCTGGACCGAGTCGGCCAGCCCGGCGGCCACGACGGGGACGCCGGTGACGATGTACTTCGCGCCCTCGCGCGGCCGGAATGGCTTCTCGCCCGTCGCGGTCTCGATCAGGTCGATGGCGCGCGTCCGCTCGGCGTCGGTCAGGTCCGGCCGCAGGCGGATCTGGATCAGCGCCGCGTTCTTCGACGGGAACAGGTACGCGAAGCGCGACTTCGGCACACCGGGCTCGCCGGCCGTCCGGTCGAACACGAGCGCAGACACGAAGCTGGGGTCGTCGATCCGGGGCACACCCGTGATCCCGTAGCGGAGCGCGAGGCGGAGCGTGTCGCTGATGAAGGTGGCGTTCGCGGCATCGGCGGCCGCACGCGCGAGGCGCTCCTGCTCGGCCGGGGGATCGCCACGGCGCTTCGACAGGCGCCGCGCTGCCTCGGCGGCCCGCTGTCCCTGAAGTGCCGCGCGCTGCTGCTGCTTCGCGAACTGCTCGCCGATCTGGTTCACCGCCGTGTTGACGAACGTCCCAGGCCCGTAGACGACCTTCGCCGGGTGGAGCTGGGCGATCTCGCGGCAGACGGGAGGCAGGCTCCCGAGCCCCTTCTTCGTGTTCGGGACGTTGCCGCTGAGGCAGCCCTCGAGGCGGATCAGCCGGCCCAGATCCGAGGTGAGAACGGTGCGCGTGAGCTGGCCTCGGACCAGAACGAGGATGGCGTCGTCGCCGAAGTCCTTCTTGAAGCGGTCGGTGTCCTTGAACGTGTCCGAGCCGCGGTTGACGAGCGTCGAGGTCGCCGCGCTGGGCTCGAGCCGGAGCGCGAGGACGGCGCCGGCGAGCGCCAGCACGGCGGTCACCGCCAGCACGGGCAGCGGACGGCGCGTCACACCCCCGACGAGGCGCCGAAGCAAGCGCTCGATCACGGGGGTCAGCTTAGGAGAAGGCCTGCCTCTGGAACGCCATTCGGGCGCGAACTAGGGCAACGGCTGCAGCCGCGGGAACAGGCCCGACTGGCCCACCGCCTGGCCCAGCGGCTCCTGCGGGTCACATGGGGGCGCCTTGCCGCGGTTCTGGTCGCCGCCGAAGATGAACTGCGCGATCTGGGCCGCCACGCTCTCCGAGAGGAACTCGTTCGGCGCCGGCGGCGGCGGGACCGGGCGGCCGGTGCAGAGGTACTGGCCGAAGACCTCCAGGTGGCCCTCGGTCCGGAGCTTGTCGTAGCCGCCTGGTGCCGTGTACGGGTTCGAGCGGTTCGTCGACAGGCGGAACGGCCAGCCGGTCATCATCTCCGGGTTCACCGGGCTCGCCGTGCGGAGGTAGTGGATGAACTTCGACGGGTCGTTGAAGCTGCCCTCGGTGGCCTGGGTCGCCGCGGCGTCGTTCGCGAAGAAGGAGACGATCTCGCGCCTGTAGAGCCCCAGGTAGTCGATGATCGGCGTGAGGTTCCGCAGCCACGGGTCGAGCCGGGCGAGCAGCGGCCGCGTGTTGTCGAGCACCTGACCGGTCGCCGGCAGGCCCTTCTTCGACACCCGCACCAGCGGCTCGAGGTTCGTGAACACGCCCTTCAGGTCAGGCGCCAGCTTGTCGAGGCCCTGGAGCGTCGGCGAGATCTCACGGGCCGCCGGCCGCAGCTGGTCGATGAGCGGGTTCGTGTTGTTCGCGAAGCGCGTGAGGCGCTCGGTCGTGGCCCGGCCCTCGCGCAGGAAGGTCGGGAAGACCCGGAACGTGTCGGCGAAGGCCGCGTCGCGGCTCGCGATCGCCTCCCAGGTCCGGTTCGAGTTGTGGATCAGGTCGCGCAGCTGGCCCCCGCGCTCGGTCAGCGCGTCGAAGACGTAGCCGGTGTCGCGCACGAAGCGATGCGTGGCGTCGCTCTGCTGGCGCAGCACCTGCAGGACCTCGTCGGTGTTCTCCGCGAACGGGGTGAGCTGGGCGAGAGCGTCGTTCAGCGGCTCCGCGTTGTCCCTCGCCGCGACACCGGCCTGGTCGAACCACTGCGTGAAGCGGGCGCGCGTCTCCGGGTCGAAGGTGCGCAGGATCTCGTCGAGCTCGACGGTGTCGGCCACCTGCCCCTGGGGCAGCTTCCCGCCGTCCTGCAGGATTCCGGACGAGCGCGTGCCGGGCGAGAGCTCCACGTACGTCTCACCCAGCAGCGACTTCTGCCGCAGGATCGCGCGCGAGTCCTCCGGGATCGGCGCGTAGCGCGAGTCGATCTCGAGCACCGTGTCGGTGAGCCCGGTCTGCTCGTTCGGCTCCAGCGTCTTGACCCTCCCCACGCGCACACCGGAGATGCGCACGTCCGCCTCCTTGGAGAGCTGCGTGGCAGAGGGGAAGCCGACACTGATCCTGTAGCCCTCCGGCTGCAGCGGCACCGAGCCGCCGAAGTTCAGCCACAGGAACACGAGGATCCCGAAGCACGACAGCGTGAACGCCACCATGGCGAAGATGCGAGCGAAGCTGGGGGTCTGCTTGATCACGGGATGCGGTCGTCCGGTGGCACGTTGTTGGGACAGGCCTCCCTCTCGGGCGGCAGGCGGAGGAGGGTGGTGAGCAGGCCGAGCTGCGGGTTGCCGAGGATCACCTGCTCGAGCACGTCGTAGCCGTTGCAGTTCACGAGCACGAGGCCGCGGCGGATCGGCCCGTGCGCGTCCTGCAGGTTGAAGAGCGTCGCGCCCGCGTGCGCGCCCCAGGCGGCCCAGAAGTTGAACGACTTCCGGTTCCCGGGCGGGTCGTACGCGAGCTCGTTGAAGAAGCGGTTCAGGACGCCGAAGCTGCGCGCCAGGCGCGGGGTCACGACCGCGAGGTCGTTGGTGGCCGAGCGCAGGTCGCGCACGGTCGGCTGGACGTCCCGCGCGAATGGGCGGATCTGGTTGCGGATGATGGGAGTGGTCTCCCTGAAGAAGGGCTGCGTCTTCCGGAGCGCCGGCGCCAGCTCACGCGCGAAGGGGCGCAGGCGCTCGAGCGCCGGGCCGAGCTGCCCGGCCAGCGCGCTCGTCTTCGTGAGCGTCCGCTCGGTCTGGTCGAGCGTGCCAGGGAAGAGCCGGATCGCCTCGCGCAAGGCGCCCTGCTGCGAGGCCAGCGCCTGGAAGTTCGCGTTCGCGGAGTCGACCAGCGACGCGAGCTGCTTGTCGCGCTGCCCGAGCGACGTCGAGAGCTGCTGGAAGTTGTGGATCACGCGACGGAGGTTCTGGCGGCGCGCGATCAGGAGCCGGGTAATGCGCTTGCCGTCGCGCGCGGTCGGCTCGAAGCGCTTGAAGGTCTCGCGCAGGTCCTGCGCGGCGCTCTGGCTGTAGGTCTTGTCCGCGCCGGTGATCTGGTCGTCGAAGGCGGTGCCGCCTGCGTTCAGGAGGATCTGGACGTACGCGCGCGTGTCGGAGTCGAGCTCGGCGAGGAACTCGTCGGTGTTCACGTCGGGCAGGGTGTTCGCCACCCTGACGCGGCCGCCCTCGGGCAGCGCGCGGGCGCTCTTGGTCCCGGGGTCGAGTGCGAGGTACATGTCCTTCAGGCCGGTCTTCGGCCGCAGCAGCACCGATGCGTCCTCGTGGATCGGGCGGTACTCGTCCTTGATCTGCATCTCGACGACGGCCTTGCCGTTCTCGAGCGTCACGGACCCGACCTCGCCGACCTTGACGCCGGCGATGTTCACGGTCTGGCCCTGGCCGGGCACGACCGCCTGCCCGGTCGGAAGCTCCGCCTTCACCGTGTAGAAGTCGGTTCCGAGCACGGGCACCCAGGCCGGCAGGTAGAAGCGCTGGTTCGACAGGATGTAGCCGGCGACGCCCAGCGAGGTGACGAACAGGACCAGGATCGCCACGAAGACCGGGGCCTGCTTCTTGATCTGACGCTTCACGGGCCGCCCCCGATCGCCGCGTCGCTCAGGTCGGGCACCGGGTTGGTGTGGCACTTGACGTTCGGCTTGTAGGGCGGCTTCGGGCCCTTCGCCGGGCGCGTGCCGAGCGGCTGCTCGCTCGCGTTCGAGTGGAGCGGTCCGCCGGGGCCGACGGACGGCGTCTGCACCGGGAACTGGCCGCCGCCGGCCTGGATCCGCACGTAGCTGCCGTTGCCGTCGAAGTTCTGCGACTCGCCGGCCAGCGAGACCATGGTCTGGAAGAACTCCTCGTAGTTCCGCAGGCCGGTCGACAGCGCGCCGTCGTCGATGCGCTGCTCCTGCGTCGGGAGGATCACCTCGAGCTGGCAGCGGTTGAAGTCGTCCAGGATCGGCAGGAAGTCGAGCTGCCCGTCGGTGAACTGAGCGAAGTCGGCGACCGCCGGCTGGAGGTCCTTGACGAGCCCTCCGAGCTCAGCGCTCGACAGGAGCGGGCGCACCTGGCGGATCCACGGGAAGCCCGCCTCGATCGTGGCCGGCGTCTCCTCGACTCCCGGGATCATCTCGAGCGCCCACGCGCGCGTGGACGGGAAGGCTGCGTTCAGGTTGTCGAGCGCCGGCCGCGCGGCCTCGAGCACCTGAGGCAGCTCGCGGATCGTGGCGCTCAGGTTCGCCTCCTGCGACGCGAGCGCGCCCATCGTCGTGTTGAAGTTGGTGATGAGGTCCTTCAGCGTGCCCTCGCGGGACGACAGCGCCGCGAAGATCTTCTGCTGGCCGCCGATCAGCTTGGAGAGGTCGTGCAGCTCGGTGCCGAGCGTCGCGTCGTTGACGATCGCGCCGCCGCGCAGCGACTGGGCGGCGTACTTGTACGTGTCGTTCAGCGACTTCCCGGCCGTCTCGCCCTTCGTGTCCGGATCCTGGTCCGCGTCCTCGCCGGGCAGCGGCTTCCCGTTGATCGCGTTGCCGTAGCCCACCAGGAGCTTCCGCAGGTCGTCGCGCGTGCCCGTGTCCAGGATCCCCAGCACCTGGTCCAGCTGCACCGGCGCCGAGGTCTGCGTGACCGGGATCGTGTCGCCGTCGTCCACGTCGCCGGCCTGCGGCGTGCCCGGCTTGACGTCGAAGAACAGGTTCCCCTCGAAGAAGAGGCGCGGGCGGACCTTGATCGTCGCGTCCTTGTGGATCGGAAGCGCCTCGTCCTTCATCTTCATGGTCACCACGACGGCCGGCGAGTCGCCGCCGACGGGCTCGACCTTCGAGACCTTGCCGACCTCCACGCCCGCGATCCGAACCGACTGGTTCTTGAGGATCGGCGGAGCGTTCTCGAAGACGGCCTTCAGCTCGAACGGGCGCGTGAACGGGATGTCCTTGGAGGCGCCGAGGAAGACGGCGATCCCGAGCACGATCAGCGCGATCAGGCCGACCTGGTACGGGCTGAGCCTGGACTTCTGCGAGCGCCTCATGGCTGCCCGTCCGTCTTCAGGCCCTGGTTGCCGGGCGTATTGCCGATCACCGTCTGGCCCGCTGCGTAGCGCTCGTTGCCGGCCTCGCACGCCTGCGTCTGACCGGGCGCCGCGCTGTTCGGATAGGGGTTGACGTGCAGGTGGTTGTGGCGGCCCGGGCCGTTGGCCGGCGCGTCCGAGGGGCCGCCCTCGTTGTTCGGGCCGAGCTCGAACGTGATCGGGTCGGTCGGCGCGGACACGGTCGCGAAGCGCTGGTAGTTCCCGTTCGCGTCGCCCTCGGAGAGCAGGCTCGCGATGTTGCGGAGGAAGATCCCCGCGTAGTTGCAGGTGGTCTGCGCCGGCGTGAGGAAGCGCAGCGTCGGGTTCAGCGAGCTGACCAGGCGCGTGAGCGAGTTGATGCCGGCGCGCACCATCGGGTCGTCGCCGAACTCGGCGAGCTTCTGGAAGACGTCGGCCAGGTCCTCGTTCATCTGCTTCGTCTTCGGAAGCACCTCCGTGCCCGCCTCGAACGCGTCGGCGAGGATCGGCGCCGCGTGCGGGAGCACCGCCACGCCCGGCCTGAGCTCGCGGAAGAAGGCGGTGTTGTTGCGGATGAAGGGCCGCTGCTCGGGGAACTGCTCGATCGCGACGCGCTCGCTCGGCGGGCTCTCCGAGATCGTCTCCTGGAGGAAGGGCCGCGCCACCGACGCCCACGCCGTGAAGGACGTGTCGAGGTTCACGAACAACGAGGCCTGCTCCTCGGCGACGGGCGCCACCTCCTCGGCCGCGCGCGCGAGCGACGCGAAGAAGCGGTTCAGGCGCGTGCTCGGGTCGGACAGGTTCTGGGCGACCGGCTCGAGGTCGGCGAGCAGCGGCACGAAGGCCTCGATCGCCGTGTTCACGTCAGCTCCGCGGCCCGCGAAGCCGCCGCCGAAGCCGTTGAGCGTGTTCCGCTGGCCGACGCGCGTCTTCGCGTCGAACATGCTGAACAGGTCGTCGAGCTCCACAACGGCCGGTCGCGCCTGGCGGAGCGGGATGGTCGAGCCGGCGGCCAGCCCCGACTGCATCTGCCCCGGCGTCAGCTCGACGTACTTGAGGCCCAGCGACGAGCGCGGCCTCACGAGCAGCGTCGAGTCGGCCGGAATCGGCTCGATCGACTTGTCGAGCTTCATCGTGACCTGCGCGTACGCCGTGCCGTCCGGCTGCTGCTTCGGCTCGATCTTCGAGATGAAGCCCACGCGCGCGCCGCCGATCCGCACCTCGAAGCCCTTCACGAGCTGGGCGCCGTTCGGCAGGTTCGCCTTCAGGTCGTAGGTCGGCACGAACGGCAGGCCCGAGTTCGCGTTGTAGGAGAGGAAGACGGCGACGATCGTGACCAGCACCGTCACCGCGCCCACCAGCACCGGGCTCGCCGTGAGCGCTGCCTGTCCGCGGCGCGGGCTCATCGGCTCTCGCTCCCGAGGAGGTAGTCGAGCCCGGCCTCGGCGCCGTCGAGCGCCGGCGACTGCCGCTGGCGGGCGCGCTCGCGCAGCGCCTGCAGGTTCTGCTCCCGCCGCCGGTCGACCGACGGGTCGCTCTTGCCGAGCAGATCCTGGAGCAGGCTTCCGGTCGGAGGCACGCTCCCCTTGCCCGTCTGGCGGCTCGAGTCGGCGTTGGCCGCCGCGAGGCGCTTGCCCGACGTCGACGCGACCTCGGCGGCGGGGTCGAAGAACGTGGAGCGGCAGGTCGCGCTCTGCTCGAGCGCGTAGGTGGAGCACACGTTCGTGACCAGGCCCGCGCGGAGGTAGTGGCCGAGGCCGTCGAAGCCGTTCGTGACCAGCGCGAGGTAGTAGAGGAGGTCGTTCAGGCGCTCCACAGAGCCGGTCTTCTGGAGGCTCTTCGTCAGCTCGTCGAGGTTCACCGACACGGGCGCCGCCTCGCGGCCGAGGGCGCCGAGGTCCCGGATCAGCGGCCGGGCGCGGATCAGCGCCGGACGGCCGCGCTCGAGCGCATCGCCCAGGCTCGGGAAGGCGTCGCGCGAGGCGTCGGACAGCGTGCCCTGCGCCTTGATCAGCCGGCCGAGCGCGGGCGCCGCGGCGTTCAGGTCGGTGAGCAGCGGCGTGCCCTGGTCGGTGAAGTCCTCCAGGTCCGCCATCAGCGGCCGCAGCTCGCGCAGGAAGCCCGGCAGCAGGCGGATGCTCTCGCTCAGGTCGGCGCTCCGCTCGGCCGACGCCTGGCTGGTGGCGTTGGCCTGGACGATGAAGTCGGCGAACGATTCCCTCTCGCGCGCGAGCGGGCCGAGCACGGTGTCGGAGTCGCGCACCAGCCGGGCGAGCGTCCGGTTCTGGTTTGCGAGGATATTCAGCACCTGGTCGGTCTCGCGCAGCGCCGGGTTCGCGCGGTGAATCACCTCGTTGAGGTCGCCGCCGCGACCCGCGAGGCCGGTGCCGAACTCGTTCAGCAGGATCGCGAAGCGCTGCCGGTAGGGCAGCCGCTGGATGTCGCCGATCAGGTCGAGGTCGACCGGCGAGCTCGTGTTCTCCACGGGGAGGAGCCGCTCGCCCTTCCCATCGCCCTGCTGGATCTTCGAGAGCTGCTGTGCCTGAGCCGAGCCGGGCTGGCAGTCCACGAACTTCTCGCCGATCAGGCCCTGCGAGCCGATCTTGCAGCTGGCGTCGGTCTTCCAGGGGGTGAAGTTCGTGTCGTCGATGCGCAGCGTGACGGCGGCCTGCTTGTCGTCCGTCACGTTCAGGTCGGAGATCACGCCGACCGCCACGCCGGCGACCTTCACGTCCTCGCCCGCCACGAGCGTCGACGCGTTGTCGAAGATCGCGCGGACGAAGTAGTGGTCCTTCGTGTCGTCGTCCGTGCTCTCACGCACGATGCCGATCACGATCCACGGCAGGATCGCCACGATCAGGCCCAGGTAGACGAAGCGTCTCATCAGCCCGGTGGGTCCTCGGACGGGGGACCGCTCGTCGGGTCGCAGCCGCGGAACGGCCACGGCGACGAGCCATCGGGCGCAGGCTGGGTGGCGCCACCCGGGCAGGTCGGGCGGCTGCCGCTCTGGAAGCCGTTCAGGTGCTCCAGCGGCGCCACGCCGACGAGCTGGTTGTTGGGCCTGTCGAAGGTGGTCGGGCTGAGCACCGGCATGACGCGCGCGTAGTGGCCGTTGGCGTCGTAGTACGCCGCCGACTCGCCGAACTTCGTTATCCAGCCGACGAGGTCGGGGGTGTAGCCGCGCGCGTACTCGATGACGGGGTCGGAGCGGTCGAGGGCGCGGATCGCGCGCGGGAAGACGGATGCAGTGAGCTGCGCCAGGCGCGGCTGCTTCGAGGTCAGCTCGATCAGGTCGTTGTTCGGCCCGGGCGCGCGGATCAGCTCGTTCAGGTCGGCGATCGTCGGCTGCGCCTCGTGCACCACCGGGCGGAGCGCGCGGAAGAACGGCGCGAGCTCCTTGGTGTTCGGCTTCGAGACGTTGACGAGCTTGTCGAGGTCGTCGAGCGTGCCGCGCAGGTTCACGAAGGTCGTGTTGGCCTTGCGGAGGGTGCTCGGCAGGAGCTCGAGCGCCCGCTGGAGCGACGCGCTCTCGTTCCCTATCGCGCGCATCGCCGAGTTCGTGTTGCTCACGAGGTCGGTCAGGTCGCCGCGCCGCTCCGCGATCGCGGACACCGTGTCGGCGCCGTCCTTCAGGAAGCGCGCGAAAACCTGCTGGTCGATCGCCAGCTCCTCCGTCAGCCGCGACGTGCTGCCGAGGAAGGGCCCGAAGTACTTGATGCTCTGGGCCGCCTCCCCGCCCTTCGTGTCGTACTGCTGGCCGGTGCCGCGGATGAAGTCGCGCAGGCCGCCGCGGGTCTTCTTGTCCAGCGTGTTGAAGAGGACGTCGATGTCGACCGGCGACGTCGTGGAGTCGGCGCCGATCCGGCCGCCGTCGTCGATCCGGTCCCCGTTGTTCGGCCCCGGCTTCAGGGAGATGTAGCGGCTCGTGATGCCTGACAGCGAGGTTGCTCGGATCGTCGCCGTCGTGCCCTCGTGCAGCGGCGCAACCGAGCCGTTGACGTTCATGGTCACGACCGCGTTCGCCTGGTCGTCGAGCTCGATGTCGGAGATGCTCCCGACCGGCTGGCCGCCGACCCGCACCTCGTTGCCCTTCACGAGCTGGCCGGCGTTCTCGAAGACCACCTTGACCCGGTAGGAGTCGCCGCCGCCGAACAGGGCCAGGGCGACGAGCGCGATGGCAGCGATCAGTGCCGCGGTCGCAAGAATTCGAGCCACGGTCGAGCCTCGCTCACTTTGGAGCGGCTCGCGAGTCCTTCCCTCTCTTTTCCTTGAGTCCAAGCGCGGTCGAACGACCGGCGCCTCCCGACGCGCGTTTTAGGGCGCGCCTACCTGCCTACTCCATGCCGAGGGGCCCCTGCGCCTCCCCGGACAAGAACTGCCTGACGAACTGGTTGTCGGAGTTGAAGAGCTCGCTCGCCGGCCCGGACTCGACGATCCTGCCCTTCCACAGAATCGCGATGTAGTCGGCCACCCGCCGCGCGGACATGATGTCGTGCGTGATCACGCAGTACGCGCCGCCGTTCTCCTCGTGGACCTCCATGATCAGCTCGCACAGAAGCGCCGTGCGAACCGGGTCCAGGCCGGAGTCGGGCTCGTCGAAGAGCACGATGTCGGGGTCGAGCACGAGAGCGCGTGCGAAGCCGGCGCGCTTGCGCATCCCGCCCGACAGCTCGTTCGGCATCTTCTCGGCGGCGGCCGCGAGACCGACCTCGCCGAGGCGGCGCGACACGATCTCGCGGATCTCGTCCTCACCCTTGTCGGTGTGCTGCCGGAGCGGGAAAGCGGTGTTGTCGTAGACGTTCATCGAGCCGAAGAGGGCGCCGTCCTGGAACAGGACGCCGAACTTCTTGCGCATCTCGAAGAGGTCCTCGTCGGCCATGTCCGGCACGGACTCGCCGTGCACGATCACGTCGCCCTCGTCCGGATAGAGCAGGCCGACCATGTGCTTGATGCAGACCGACTTCCCGGTCCCCGAGGGGCCCAGGATCATGGAGATCTGGTTGTCGGGCAGGCCGAGGTTGAGGCCGTTCAGGACGCGGTTGCGGCCAAAGGCCTTGACGACGTCGATGAACTCGACCGCGTCGTCCGAGCCGTGCTCGCGCTTGACGCCGGTGTGCCACTGGTACTCGTCGGCCTCCGCCTGCGAGCCGCGCTCGTGCGTCATCTCACCCGTGGACGCGGGGCGCTTCTCCTGCTCCTGCTCGCCGCGGCTCTCCTCCCAATCCTGCGGATCGAGCGGCCGCGTGTCAGCTTCCTCTTCTCTCCGGTCCTCCGTCACTGCTCCCTCACCCGCCTATCGGTGCTCGTGGATTCGAGCCCCAGAAGATCTGCGTCCCAACCATTCCGACCAGATGGACCATGACTGTGTTCAGCACCATCGACTTCGCCGTCGCGGTGCCTACTCCCACCGGCCCGCCGCTTGCGTTGTAGCCGTAGTAACAGCCCACGAGCACGATCACCGTGGCCATGGCCATGCCCTTAATCAAGCTGTAAAAAAGATCGGGCGGGTTCTGGAACATCCAGAAGATGAGGAAGAAGCCTCCCGACGACACCTCCCCGATCTGCTGCACCACCGCCAGGTAGCTCGCAAAGAAGCCCGCCCCGACTGCCGCGATGTACATGAACGGCAGCACCATCCAGGCGGCGAGCAGGCGAGTGGAGCAGAGGAACACGAGCGAGTTGATGCCCATCACCTCGAGCGCGTCGATCTCGTCCGAGATCCGCATCGCGCCGATCTCCGCGACGAGGCCGGTGCCGACCTTCGCGGACATCATGTAGCCAAAGGCGTACGGCATGATCTCGCGCAGGTCGCACCAGGCGCTGAAGACGCCCGCGTAGGCCGGCGCGCCGACCGAGCGGTTGAAGTAGGCGCCCTCGATCCCGCACTGGAGGCCGAGGATGAACGCGAGGCCCCAGATCACGAGCGCGGAGCCGAGGATCAGGATGCCGGCCTGGCGCAGCGCCTCGCCGAAGAAGTGGAACACCTTCCCGTTGAAGACGGAGCCGGCAACGCGCGCACAGAACTTCGCGATCTCGCCGAACGAGGCGATCCAGTCCTTCGGGACGCTGAGCCAGGTCTCGCCCATTACTTGATCACGGAGATCTCGGGATGGGTTGCCAGGAGCGTCTGCGTGAAGACGTAGTTGAAGGCGAAGATGCCGAGGAACTCGATCACGACGCCTTGGTTGACGGCCCTCCCAACGCCTTCGGCACCTCCCGAGGCCGTCATCCCCTTGTAACAGGAGACGATCGCGATGATCGCCCCGAAGAGCGTGGTCTTGACCACGGATCCCCACAGGTCGGTGGTGCTGGCGTTGTTGAGCAGCGTCGCGAAGAACGGCCCGAGCGGCGCGTCGAACGTGAGCGTCGCCAGCACGCCGCCGAAGATGCCGAAGATCAGCGCGTAGATGTTGAACAGGCCGGTCACGACCATCAGCGCCAGGAAGCGCGGTACGACGAGGTTCTTGATCGGGTCCACGCCGAGCACCTGGAGCGCGTCGAGCTCCTCGCGGATCTTGCGGGCGCCGAGGTCAGCGGTGATCGCGGTTCCGCCCACGCCGGCGAGGATGATCGCGGTCACGAACGGCGCGAACTCGCGGATCGAGGCGAGCACGAAGAAGCCGCCGAGGCGGTCGATCGCGCCGAACAGGACCAGGAAGTTGCCCGCCTGGAGCCCCGGGGCGCCGTAGCCGAACGCGATCGTCGAGATCGTGAGCGGCAGCCAGCAGAGCCGCAGCATGAAGAGGAACTGCTGCACGAACTCGGTGCCGTACGGGTACGGCGGCCGGATGGCCGACACGAGTGTCTTGCCCGTCAGGATCATCATGTCGCCAACCTGCTCCAGCAGGTTCTTGGTCGGCAAGAAGACCCGATCGGCTGCGCTACGGACCACTACTCAAACTCCCTCCGGGGGGAACTACCCAATTCCCCTCATCACACCTACGCGCGAACAGCCTATGGCATGGGTCTCGGCGCCGCCAGAGGGAACCGTCCTGGGGCTGAATTGGCGCGAACGAGGCGTTTTCCGGGTATGTTCAGCCTGCTGTGAGGGCGTGGAGGATGCACGTTGTCCTCGTCTGCCTGCTCGCATTGGCGGGTTGCGGCGGAGGCGAGCGGCAGGACGAGAACGAGCCGGAGGGCAACTTCGCGGTCGAGGTCGTGCGGGCGAGCTTCCCCGACCATCAGAAGCTCGCCAAGAGCTCGGACATGATCGTCACTGTGCGCAACGCGGGCGACAAGACGATCCCCGACATCGCGGTGACGGTGAACGGCTTCGACGAGCGCAAGAAGGACCCGGACCTCGCGGACCCGACGCGTCCGGTCTTCGCCGTGAACGGCGTGCAGGTCGAGATCGCCGGCTTCCCGGAGGCGAAGGACGCCACCCCGCGCGGCTGCGACACCGCCTACGTGAACACGTGGGCCTGCGGGCCGCTCAAGAAGGGCGAGGAGAAGACGTTCCGCTGGACGGTCACGGCGGTCCAGGCCGGCGACTACAGGATCGACTGGCGCGTGGCCGCGGGGCTGGACGGCAAGGCGAAGGCCGTCGCGGCGGGCGGCGGCCCGGCGCCGCGGGGGCAGTTCTCGGGGACGATCTCCAACGCGGCGCCCGACGTGCGCGTGGCCGACGACGGCCACACGATCGTCAACGGGACTCGCTGAGCTCGCGCCGCTCGTAGCCTGGACAGCTCTCGACGGGTATCCGCGGGTACTTCGGGAAGCGCTCGTCGGTCCTGTGGCGCAGGCACATCGAGAACACGCTCCCGCGACCGCTCCTGACGATCTTCTGGTGCGTGCAGCTGTCGCAGAGGCCCGCCTTCACCGAGGTAAGGCTTGCACTTAGCCAACTAAGGGGTCAGACCCCCCAAGTCGCTCCGTTTGCCCGATGTAAGGGAGCGGCCTCAGGTCGACACTCCATGAGTGCAACCGATCGACAAGGAGCTCTCATGGACCCCCGTCTCAACGCGATCTACATCCACGCCCGCCTCGACAAGATGGGGCGCGAACCGCTCCGGGTGGCAGGATTGGGAGGCAATGGCCACCCGCATGACGAGCGCTCGCTTCGTAGGGCGAACCGCAGAGCTCGCCGAGCTTCAGGCCGCTTTGCGCGACGCAGCCGAGGGCCGACCATCGCTCGCTTTGGTTGGCGGTGAGTCGGGCGTCGGCAAATCGCGCCTCGCCGGCGAGCTGGGCCGTCACGCCCGGGAGTCCGGCGCCCGCGTCCTGTCCGGCGACTGCGTGGAGCTAGGCGAAGACGAGCTCCCGTACGCGCCGCTCCTGACCGCACTACGTCCCCTGGTGCGCGACGGAGACCCCGCGCTCGACGCGCTCGCGCCCTCCCTCCGCGCGGCGCTCGACGCGATCATCCCGGGCCTCGGCGCCGGCAGTGCCGGCGCCGAGGCCGCTCAGTCGCGCGTCTTCGAGGCCCTGCTGGCGCTGCTGGAGGCGCTGTCGGAGGACGCCCCCGTGCTTCTCGTCGTCGAGGACCTCCACTGGGCCGACAGCTCGACCCGCCATTTCCTCGGGTTCCTGGCGCGGACGATCTGCACCGAGCGGCTGCTCGTGCTCGGGACCTACCGCTCCGACGAGCTCCACCGGCGTCACCCGCTCAGGCCGCTGCTGGCCGAGCTCGCGAGCGACCCCTACACGCGCCTGATGGAGCTGCCTCGGTTTACGCCCGACGAGCTGGCGGAGCAGCTCGAGGGCATCCTCTCGGACCGGCCGGAGCCCGAGCTCGTCGAGCGCATGTACAGGCGAAGCGAGGGAAACGCGCTGTACGCGGAGGAGATCCTCGCGGCCGGCATGGACGGGCGCGGCGCCCTGCCTCCCACGCTTCGCGACGCGCTGATGCTCCGCGTCGACCGGCTCTCGCCGCGCGCGCAGGAGCTGATCCGCTGGCTCGCATGCCAGCCGGCGGCCGACGACGAGCTCGTCGCCGCGGTGGCGGGGCTTCCGCAACAGGAGCTGCGCGCCGGGCTCCGCGAGGCGGTGGCGAGCCAGATCGTGGTCACGGTCGGCGAGGAGAGCTACGGCTTCAGGCACGCGCTCCTGCGCGAGGTGGTCTACGACGACCTGCTGCCCGGCGAGCGCGCCGAGCTGCACCTCGCTCTGGCTCGCGCGCTGGATCGACGGGTCGAGCTGGGCGTGGACCGCATTGCGCACGCAAATCGGTCGCGGCGAGGGCTCGAGCGGTCTGCAATTCGACCAGCTCATCGGGCAAGGCGGTACATAGCCATGCGTCC
>Ga0207706_10001200_pt1 | contig 26157 bp, 24 predicted proteins | sample KBSC53metaG_FD_184318 | JGI IMG/M metagenome (GOLD analysis project Ga0207706, IMG submission 184318) | Corn rhizosphere microbial communities from Kellogg Biological Station, Michigan, USA - KBS C5-3 metaG (SPAdes) (version 2) | ecosystem: Host-associated > Plants > Roots > Rhizosphere > Soil ... | reverse complement strand
CCCGGCCATCAAGGAAGACCTGCCGCTCGCGCCGGTGCAGGCCTTCTCGATCGACGACTCGGCCACCACCGAGATCGACGACGCGCTGTCGGTGCAGGGCCTGGGCACCGGCACGGTGGTGTTCGGCGTGCACATTGCCGCGCCGGGCTTGGCGCTGCAGCCGGATGCACCGGTCGACAAGGTCGCACGCGACCGCCTGTCCACCGTGTACATGCCGGGCTGGAAGATCACGATGCTGCCCGACGAGGTGGTGCAGGCCTACACGCTGACCGAAGGGCGCGAGTGCCCCGCCGTGAGCCTGTACGTCACGCTCGACGAGCATTCGCTGGAGGTCAAGGGCAGCGAGACGAAGCTCGAGCGCGTGCCGATCGCCGCCAACCTGCGGCACGACCAACTCGACAGCGTGATCACCGCCGACACGCTGACCGGCGCCGCCGAAGCGACCTATGCGTTCGCGAAGGAACTCGCCTTCGCCTACCGCCTCGCCCACCACCTGAAGGCGCTGCGCGAGATCGCGCGCGGCAAGCCCGAGACCTTCAACCGCCCCGACTACACCTTCCGCCTCGAGGGCAACACCGGCGAGCCCGACGGCAGCGAGACGGTGCAGATCGGCACCCGCAAGCGCGGCGCGCCGCTGGACCTGATCGTCGCCGAGGCGATGATCCTCGCCAACAGCACCTGGGGAGGCTGGCTGGCCGAATGCAACGTGCCCGGGATCTACCGCAGCCAGGCCAGCCTCGCGCCCGGCGTGAAAGTGCGCATGGGCACCAAGGCGCTGCCGCATGCGGGCATGGGCGTGCCGCAATACACCTGGGCCACCTCGCCGCTGCGGCGCTATGTGGATCTCGTGAACCAGTGGCAGATCATCGCCTGCGCGCGCCATGGCCGCACGGCCGCGCTGGCCGCGCCGTTCAAGCCGAAGGATGCGGCGCTGTTCTCCATCATCTCCAGCTTCGATGCCGCCTACAGCGCCTACAACGAGTTCCAGTCGGGCCTCGAGCGCTACTGGACGCTGCGCTACCTCGAGCAGCAGGGCATCGCCGAGCTCGACGCCGCGGTGATGAAGGAAGGCCTGGTGCGCGCCGAGACGCTGCCGCTGGTGTTCCGCGCGCTCGGCACCGAGAGCCTGGCCCGCGGCGAGCGCGTGCGCGTGCGCATCACCGGGCTCGACCTGCTGACGCTGGACGTGCACGCGAACCTGCTGGTACGCCTGGGCGAGGCCGAGGCTGCCGCAGCGCAGGCCGAGACCGAGGAGGACGAAGAGACGCCGCAAGGGCCGCTGGCCATCGCGATCGATCTCTCCGATGCCAACGAAGGCGCGGAGGCGCCTTCCGCTTCGAGCTGACAAAAACAACACTTCATGCGCCAACTGTCGCCACTGCACATCGCCCTCGGGGTGTCGATCGCGGTCCATGCGGGCCTGTTGTCGCTGCGGATCGCGAACCCCGAAGCCTTCGAGCGCGCCTTCAAGGACACGCCGCTGGAGGTCATCCTCGTCAACGCCCGTTCATCGGAGAAGCCGGTGCAGGCGCAGGCCGTCGCGCAGGCCCAGCTGGCCGGCGGCGGCGAGGCCGACAAGGGCCGCGCCACGTCGCCGCTGCCGGCGTCGGCGCTGGTGGAGCTGGGCGAAAGCAGCGAGGAATCGCATCGCCAGATCGAGGACCTCCAGGAGCAGCAGCAGCAGTTGCTCGCACAGATCCGCCGCGACATCGCGCTGCTGCCGCCGCCCGACCCGCGCCGCGACCCGGGCAACCCCAAGGAGCGCGAGCAGGAAGAGCGGCGCCGCCAGCTGCTGAAGCTGCTGGCCGAGATCGAGAAGCGCATCAACGAAGAGAACGCCCGACCGAAGAAGCGCTACATCAGCCCCGCGACGCGCGAGGAGGTGTACGCGATGTACTACGACAGCCTGCGCCGCAAGATCGAGGAGCGCGGCACGCGCGACTTCCCCGAGTACCAGGGCCGCAAGCTCTATGGCGAGCTGACGATGAACGTGACCATCGATGCGCGCGGCCATGTGATCGACGCCGAGGTCGTGCGGCCGTCCAAATCGAAGCAGCTCGACAAGCGGGCGGTCGCGATCGTGCGCGCCGCCTCGCCCTTCGGCAACTTCACGCCGGCGATGCACAAGCAGGCCGACCAGATCGTGATCACCTCGCGCTTCCGCTTCACCCGCGAAGAAGGCCTGGAAACCACGCTGAGCGCGCCCTCCCCCTGAGCCACAGACCATGACGACCCGCGACGTCTACGCCGTGCTCGGCAACCCGGTCGAGCACAGCCGATCGCCCTTCATCCATGCGCTGTTCGCGCAGGCCACCGGCGAGCCGGTGGAATACGGCCGGCTGCTGTGCCCGCTCGACGGCTTCGAGCGCAGCGTGCGCGAGTTCGCTGCCTCGGGGGCGTGCGGTTGCAACGTCACCGTGCCGTTCAAGTTCGAAGCCTGGTCGCTGGCCGCGCGCCGCAGCGAACGCGCGACGCTGGCGCAGGCGGCGAACACGCTGCGCTTCGATGCCCAGGGCTGGTTCGCCGACAACACCGACGGCGTCGGCCTCGTGCGCGACATCGAGCAGAACGCCGGCGTGCCGCTGGCCGGCCGACGCGTGCTGCTGATCGGCGCCGGCGGCGCAGCAGCCGGCGTGCTGGGGCCGCTGCTGCTGGCGCGGCCAGCGGCGGTGACGGTCGCCAATCGCACGCGCGACAAGGCCGAGGCGCTGGTGCAGCACCATGCGGCGGTGGCGCACGCGCACGGCGTGGATCTGCAGGCGAGCGGCCTGGCCGACTGCGGCGAGCGCTACGGCATCGTCCTCAACAGCAGCGCCAGCAGCCTTCAGGGCGCCGGCGTGCCGGTCGCGGACACGGTGCTCGCCGAAGGTGCGCTGGCCGTCGACCTGATGTACGGCCCGGCGGCGCAGGGATTCCTCGGCTGGGCGCGCCTGCACGGTGCTGTCGGGCGCGATGGCCTGGGCATGCTGGTGGAGCAGGCGGCTGAGGCCTTCAATGTCTGGCGTGGCGTGCGCCCGGAGACCGGCCCCGTGCTTCAGGCACTGCGTGAACAGGTGGCGGCCAAGCGATGAAGCGGCTGTGGAGCCAAGCGGCCCGCATCGCCGCGCTGGTGATCGTCTGCGGCATCGCGCTGCAGCTGTACTTCCTCGGTCGCGTCGCGCTGATGACGGTGGTCGACCCGCACTCGACCTCGTTCCAGCGCAGCGAGGCCTGGCGGCTGCTGACCGAGCAGCACCGCATCCTCTGGAGCCAGCAGTGGGCCGACTACCCGCGCATCTCCGACCAGCTCAAGCGCGCGGTGATCGCGAGCGAGGATGCCGGCTTCACCGACCACAGCGGGGTCGAATGGGACGCGATCGAAAAAGCCTGGGAGAAGAACCAGCGCGCCGAGGCCCAGGCCGAGAAGCTCAACCGCCAGCAGTTGCAGCGCCAGCAGCATGCCCCCGCGAAGGCGGCGGCGCGGCCGCCGAAGCCACCCGCGGTGGCCCGTGTCGTCGGTGGCTCGACGATCACGCAGCAGTTGGCGAAGAACCTGTTCCTCGGTGGCGAGCGCAGCCTGATGCGCAAGGGCCAGGAATTCCTGATCACCTTCATGCTCGAGGGCCTGCTGTCGAAGCAGCGCATCCTCGAGATCTACCTCAACAACGTGGAGTGGGGCGAAGGCGTGTTCGGGGCGCAGGCCGCGTCGCGGCATTACTTCCATGTCGACGCGGCCCAGCTCAGCGCAGGCCAGGCGGCGAGGCTGGCGGTGATGCTGCCGGCGCCCAAGCGCTTCGAGAAGCGGCCCGGTTCCGCCTATGTTTCCGGCCGCGCGGGCACCATCGTCGCTCGGATGGGCGCGGTCGACCTGCCCTGAACACAGCGCGGCCATCACTCCCTTTCTAGAATGCAACGATGGCACCGACCCTGACTGAAGAGCTGGCCAGCGCCGCCGCCCGGCTGGTGGTCGAGGAAGGCATGGAATACGGCCCCGCCAAGCGCAAGGCCGCCCGCGTGCTGGGCCGCCACAGCGTGCGTCCCGCCGAGCTGCCGAGCAACGAGGCGATCGAGGAAGAAGTGCGCGCCTACCTGGCGCTGTTCTGCGCCGACACGCAGCCGCAGGAACTGGCCGCCCTGCGCCAGCTCGCGCTGCGCTGGATGGAGCGGCTGGCGGTGTACCGGCCCCACCTCACCGGGGCGGTGTGGCGCGGCACCGCGACGCGTCTGTCGAGCATCCACATCGACCTGTTCTGCGACGACTCCAAGGAAGCCGAGATCGGGCTGATCAACGAGGGCGTGCCGTACGAGGTCGAGAGCCTGTCGCGCAGCGGCGGCGGCGAGCCGATGGACGTGCTCTGCCTCTCGGCGCCCTGCCCGGAGCTGGACGACACGGTGGCGCTCTATCTGCATGTGCGCGACCACGACGAATTGCGCGGCGCGCTGAAGCCCGATGCCGGCGGCCGGACGCTGCGCGGCGACACCGCGGCACTGCGGCGTCTGCTCGACGAGGCCGCCGAATGAACCGGCGCCGGCTGCTGGCGGGCGCCGTCGGCGCCGGGGCCGCCGCGGCGGGTGGCGCACTGGCGTGGTGGCGACTCCGCCCCGCTGCCGCCGATCAACTCTGGCACCTCGGCTTTGCATCGCCTACCGGCGGCACCGTGGCGATGGCGCCGCTGCGGGGCCGCCCGCTGGTGCTCAATTTCTGGGCCACGTGGTGTGCACCCTGCATCAAGGAGCTGCCGCAGTTCGAGCGCTTCCACCGGGATTTCGCCGCGCGCGGCTGGCAGGTGGTGGGACTGGCGATCGACAATGCCGGCGCCGTGCGCGAGTTCCTGCAGCGCACCCCGGTGAGCTACCCGGTCGGCTTGGCCGGGATGGAAGGTGCCGACCTGATGATCGCGCTCGGCAACCCGAACGGCGTGCTGCCGTTCACCGTCGTCTTCGATGCGGAGGGCGCCGCAGTGCAGAAGCGCTTGGGCGAAACCGGTTACGAAGAGCTGCTCCGCTGGGCCCAACCGCGCTGATCCCGCCGGCTTCACGCATCTTCCGGCTTCTGGGCGGTTCTCGCGCCCAAAATCCCTAACGCGAATTAATTTTGTGTCAAGTTGCTGGCAACCGGCCTCAAAAGGCGTAAAGTCCGGGCCTTCTCCAAGTTGGAGCGCAGCCGGCCAGGCCCGCGCAAACGCCTTCGATGTCCGTTCTCGTCCTTCATGGTCCGAACCTGAACCTGCTCGGCACACGCGAGCCCGGGGTTTATGGTTCCACCACCTTGGATCAGATCAACGCTGAACTGACACAGATCGCGCAAGAAGCGGGCAAGGCGCTGCAAAGCTTCCAGAGCAACCATGAGGGTGCGCTGATCGACCGCGTGCAGGCTGCGCGGCTCGACGGCACGGAGGCCATCATCATCAATCCCGGCGGTTTCACCCACACCAGCGTAGCGCTGCGCGACGCGCTGGCGGCGGTGGCCCTGCCGTTCGTCGAGGTTCACCTGTCCAACATCCATCGGCGTGAACCCTTTCGTCACCACTCGTATTTTTCCGATCTCGCCGAAGGCGTGATCTGCGGCCTCGGGGCCGCGGGTTACCGATTGGCCCTGCAATACCTGCTGGCCCGGCAAGCGCGCGCCTGACGGCGTGCACCCGGGCCCAGCGGCCCGGATCAAAACAGAACGTTGGAGAACTGCATGGACTTGCGCAAGCTGAAGACCCTGATCGACCTCGTCTCGGAATCAAACATCTCGGAACTCGAGATCACCGAAGCCGACGGCAAGGTGCGCATCGTCAAGGCCGACCCGCGTGCCGCCGCGCTCGCCACCGCGATGCCGATGGCGATGTCAGCCGCAGCGCCGGCCGCGATGGCCGGCGGCGCGATGCCGGCGGCGGGCGGTGCCGTGTCGGCACCGGTCGTCGAGGCCGCCCCGATCGAAACGGGCCACCAGGTCAAGTCGCCGATGGTCGGCACCTTCTATCGCTCCTCCAGCCCCGGTGGTAAGCCGTTCATCGAAATCGGCGCACAGGTCAAGGAAGGCGATCCGATCTGCATCATCGAAGCGATGAAGATCATGAACGAGATCGAGGCCGACAAGGCAGGCACGGTCACCAAGATCCTGGCCGAGAACGGCCAGGCGGTCGAGTTCGGGCAGCCGCTGTTCGTGATCGAATAAGGCCGCGCGATGTTCAAGAAAATCCTGATCGCCAACCGGGGCGAGATCGCGCTGCGGATCCAGCGCGCATGCCGCGAGATGGGCGTGCAGTCGGTCGTCGTGTATTCCGAGGCCGACCGCGACGCCAAGTACGTCAAGCTCGCCGACGAGGCGGTGTGCATCGGCCCGGCGCCCTCGGCACAGAGCTACCTCAACATGCCGGCCATCATCTCGACGGCCGAGGTCACCGATGCCGAGGCCATCCACCCCGGCTACGGCTTCCTGAGCGAGAACGCCGACTTCGCCGAGCGCGTCGAGAAGAGCGGCTTCGTCTTCATCGGGCCGACGCCCGATGCCATCCGCACGATGGGCGACAAGGTCAGCGCGAAGCAGACCATGATCAAGGCCGGCGTCCCCTGCGTGCCCGGCTCGGAAGGCGCGCTGCCCGAGGACCCGAAGGAGATCATCCGCATCGCGCGCTCGATCGGCTATCCGGTCATCATCAAGGCGGCCGGCGGCGGCGGCGGTCGCGGCATGCGCGTGGTTCACACCGAGGCGGCCCTGATCCATGCGGTGCAGACCACGCGGGCGGAAGCCGGCGCGGCCTTCGGCAACCCGCAGGTTTACATGGAGAAGTTCCTCGAGAACCCGCGGCACATCGAGATCCAGGTGCTGGCCGACGAGCACAAGAACGCCGTGTGGCTCGGCGAGCGCGACTGCTCGATGCAGCGCCGCCACCAGAAGATCATCGAGGAAGCGCCGGCGCCCGGCATCCCGCGCCGCGTGATCGAGCGCATCGGCGACCGGTGCGCCGCGGCCTGCAAGAAGATCGGTTACCGCGGTGCCGGCACCTTCGAGTTCCTCTACGAGAACGGCGAGTTCTACTTCATCGAGATGAACACCCGCGTGCAGGTGGAGCATCCGGTGACCGAGCTGGTGACCGGCATCGACATCGTGCAGATGCAGATCCGCGTCGCGGCCGGAGAGAAGCTGCCCTTCACGCAGCGCAACATCCAGATGCGCGGCCACGCGATCGAATGCCGCGTGAACGCCGAGGATCCCTACAAGTTCACGCCCTCGCCCGGCCGCATCACGATGTGGCACCCGCCCGGCGGCCCCGGCGTGCGCGTCGACTCGCACATCTACACCAACTACTTCGTGCCGCCGAACTACGACTCGATGGTCGGCAAGATCATCGTCCACGGCGACACCCGCGAGCAGGCGCTGGCGCGCATGCGCACGGCCTTGTCCGAGACGGTGGTCGAAGGCATCCTCACCAACATCCCGCTGCACCGCGAGCTGATGGTGGACCCGAAGTTCGCCGAAGGCGGCACCAGCATCCACTACCTCGAAGGCTGGCTCGGCCAGCACAACCGCTAGGCGCATCGTGTTCGAACTCGTGTTGCTGGCCCCCGAGGCGCTCGTCGAGCCGGTCTCGGATGCCTTGATGGACGAGCTGGAAGCCGTGTCGGTCTCGGTCGAGGACGCCGATGCCGACACCGCGGCCGAGCAGGCGCTGTTCGGCGAGCCCGGCATGCCGGCGCCGAAAGCCGGCTGGCAGCACTCGACACTGAAGGCGCTGTTCGCCGATGAGGCACAGGCCACCGAGGCGGCGGCGCTGCTGCTCGCGCAGGACTGGGCCTCGCAAGTGCAGGTGCGCGCGCTGCAGGCCGTGCCCGACGAAGACTGGGTGCGGCTGACGCAATCGCAGTTCGCGCCGGTCGCGATCACCGGCGAATTCTGGATCGTGCCCAGCTGGCATGAACCGCCCGCCGGCGCGCGGCAGGTGATCCGCCTCGACCCGGGGCTCGCCTTCGGCACCGGCACACACCCGACGACCCGCATGTGCCTGCGCTGGATCGCGCGCCATGCCCCCCAGCATGGCGACCGCTGGTCCCGCGTGCTCGACTACGGCTGCGGATCCGGCATCCTCGCGATCGGCGCGGCGCTGCACCGCGGGCAGGCGATCGATGCGGTCGACATCGATCCGGCCGCCGTCGAGGCCACGCGAGCGAACGCCGCAGCCAACCAGGTCGCGCTCAACGCCGGCCTGCCCGATGCCGCGCACGGCGAATACCCACTGGTGCTGGCCAATATCCTCGCGACGCCGCTGAAGCTGCTGGCGCCGCTGCTGTGCGGGCACCTCGCACCCGGCGGTCACCTGGTGCTCGCGGGCATCCTCGAGCGCCAGGCCGATGAACTCAAGGCCGCCTATGCGCCATGGGTCGCACTCGAGGTCAGCGACCAGGAAGACGGCTGGATCCTGATGACCGCCCAACGCCCCCTCGCCTGAGCCACACTCCGCGGTCATGAGCCTTGCGACCCGATGCACCGCCTGCGGCACGATCTTCCGTGTCGTGCAAGATCAGCTGAAGGTCTCGGAAGGCTGGGTGCGCTGCGGCCGTTGCCAGGAAGTCTTCAACGCGCTGCAGAACCTGTTCGACCTCGAGCGCGAGGCGCCGCCGCCGTGGCCGCCCGCCGCGACGGAAGACTGGAAGTCGACGCTCCCGGTCTCCGAGGCCGATGCAGCCGCCGAGGAGGCGATGGCCACTGCCGCCGCCCCGTCGCCGGAGCCGGCCGGTGTCGCGTCGCAGCCGCTGCTGCACCGCCCGTCGGCCGAGCAGGCCGTGGCCTTCGCCGAGGAACCCGAGGAAGACAACGACGAATCGGGCTTCGCCGATGCGCGCTTCAACCTCGCGCTGCTTGACGACGAGCCCTCGCGCTTTGCGCGCGACGCGGCCGGGCCGGCCGGCGGCGACACGGTGGCCGAAGGGCCGGCACACGACACTCCTGCGAAGGCGATGCCCAGCTTCGTGCGTCAGGCCGAGCGCGAAGCCCGCTGGCGTCGCCCCGCCGTGCGTGCCGGCCTGTCGGTGCTGCTGTTGCTGCTGCTGATCACGCTGGCAGCGCAGGTCGGTCTGCATTTCCGCGCCCAGCTCGTCGCATGGGTTCCCGAGAGCCAGCGGCTCATCGATCCGCTGTGCGCCTGGCGGCATTGCCGCATCGAGGCGCCGCGCCGGCTCGACAGCCTGGTGGTCGACAGCAGCGGGCTCACGCGGCTCGACTCACCGGGGGTGTATCGCCTGTCGCTGGTGCTGCGCAACCGCGCGAGCACGCCAGTGCTGCTGCCAGCGATCGACCTCTCGCTCACCGACGCGCAAGGCCAGCTCGTCTCGCGGCGTGCGCTGATGCCTTCGGACCTCGGCGCGCGGCAGGACCAGCTGGCTCCCGGGGCCGAGCTGCCGCTGCAGGCGCTGCTGGCCAGCGGCGAGCGCGCACTGGTCGGCTACACGGTCGAAATCTTCTATCCCTGACCATCTTCTGGAGATGCCATGCCGGCACTGATCTGCGGGTCGCTCGCCTTCGACACCATCACGACCTTCCCTGGCCGCTTCGCGCAACAGATCCTGCCGGAGCAAGTGCACATCCTGAACGTGTCGTTCCTCGTGCCCACGCTGCGCCGCGAGTTCGGCGGCTGCGCCGGCAACATCGCCTACACGCTGCATGAGCTGGGGGGCGCGCCGGTGGTGATGGCCACGCTCGGCAACGACGGCAGCGACTACCTTGCGCGCCTGCGCGACTGGGGCGTCGACACCTCGTGCGTGAAGGTCGAGAACGACACCTACACGGCGCAGGCGATCATCATCACCGACACCGACAACAACCAGATCACCGCCTTCCACCCGGGCGCGATGAGCTTCGCGCACCGCCACGCCGTGCCCCAGCGCGACGACATCAGGATCGCGATCATCGCGCCCGATGGCCGCGACGCGATGCTGCAGCATGCCGAGCAGTTGGCCGCCGCGAAGATCCCCTTCGTGTTCGATCCAGGCCAAGGCCTGCCGATGTTCGACGGCGATGACCTGCGCCGCTTCGTGTCGCAGGCGACCTGGGTCGCCGTGAACGACTATGAGGGCCGCATGCTCAGCGAGCGCATCGGCCAGAGCCTGGCCGACATCTCGCGCGCCGACCATCTGCAAGGTGTGATCGTCACGCTTGGCGCCGAAGGCTGTGAGCTGTGGATCAAGGGCGAACGCACCCATGTGCCCGGGGTGGCGGCGGCGCAGATCGTCGACCCCACCGGCTGCGGCGATGCGTTCCGCGGCGGCCTGCTCTACGGGCTGGAACGCGGCTGGCCGCTGCAGCGCAGCGTCGAGCTGGGCAACCGCCTGGGCGCGCTGAAGATCGCCTGCGCCGGCCCGCAGAACCACCGGATCGATCGCGCCGCGCTCGGCGTCTGAATCCTGGCGGCCGCCGCGTCAGCGCGGCAGGCCGAGCCCGTCGAGCCACGCCAGCAGCTGCGCCAGCGGGCACTCGATCAAAAGCCGCTTGCGGCGCGATGAGGCGCCCTGCTTCAGCACCACCTGCCGACGCGTCAGCTTCAGCTCACCGGCCAGCCAAGCCACCAGCGCATCGTTGGCGCGGCCCTCGAGCGCCGGTGCGGCGAGCCGCACGCGCAGGCAGCCGTCGTGCAGGCCGACCGCCTCGATGCGCTTGGCATTCGGGATCACCGAGACAAGCAGTTGCGCGCCATCGGCTGACGCGGCGGCGCAAGGCCATGGAACAGACATTGGCGGGGAATCAGGGCTGAAAGAAAAAACCCGGCCGAAGCCGGGTTCTGGACGATGGCTTGCGCCGCCTTCAGGGCTTGTTGCCCGTCGGGAAGGGCCAAGCTGCAGCCGGGCTCAGCGCCGTCTTTGCAGCAGGCGCGGGCGCAGGGGCAGGCGCAGAGGCCGCAGGGGCAGCAGGCGCGGGGGCCGCCTTCTTTGCAGCAGGCTTCTTCGCCGCCTTCTTCGCAGCAGGCTTTGCAGCAGGCTTCGCGGCGGACTTCTTCGCAGCGGCCTTCTTCGCAGGGGCCTTCTTGACCGCAGCCTTCTTCGCCGGGGCCTTCTTGACTGCTGCCTTCTTCGCAGGAGCCTTCTTGACCGCAGCCTTCTTCGCCGGGGCCTTCTTGACTGCCGCCTTCTTGGCCGGAGCCTTCTTCACAGCGGCCTTCTTGGCCGGGGCCTTCTTGACTGCCGCCTTCTTGGCCGGGGCCTTCTTGGCGACGGCCTTCTTCGCCGGGGCCTTCTTGGCCGCGGACTTCTTCGCCGGAGCGGCCTTCTTCGCCGCAGCTTTCTTCGCAGTTGCCATAACAATCTCCTTGATCAAGTGGCAAAGAGCACCGCACTGTTCGAACCAGTGCGGCGATTCATCGCCCGTAGCTTTGCCCTCGGGCTCGTGCCCTCGGGTGCCCCGGTGCGATGAACGGGGTTGCGATCCTCGATCACCGCTTCTTGCGACGGCGATTCAAGGTTCGCGAATCTTGATCTCTTCGTGATGGACTGCGGGCCGCTTCTATCGGCGAACCGTCAGTCCCAACTCAGCGCACCACCGGATTGATACTCGATGACGCGCGTCTCGAAAAAGTTGCGCTCCTTCTTCAGGTCGATCATTTCGCTCATCCACGGGAACGGGTTTTCCTCGTTCGGGAAGAGCTCTTCCAAACCGATCTGCGTTGCACGCCGGTTGGCGATGTAGCGCAGGTAGCCCTTGAACATGCTCGCGTTCAGACCCAGCACGCCGCGCGGCATGGTGTCTTCGGCATAGCGGTACTCGAGCTCGACGGCCTTCAGGAACAGGGCCTTGATCTCGGCCTTGAACTGCGGCGTCCAGAGCTGCGGGTTCTCGAGCTTGATCTGGTTGATCAGGTCGATGCCGAAATTGCAGTGCATCGACTCGTCGCGCAGGATGTACTGGTACTGCTCGGCAGCGCCGGTCATCTTGTTCTGGCGGCCCAGCGCCAGGATCTGCGTGAAGCCGACGTAGAAGAACAGGCCTTCCATCAGGCAGGCGAAGACGATCAGGCTCTTCAGCAGGGTCTGGTCGGTCTCGAGCGTGCCGGTATGGAAGTGCGGGTCCATGATCGCGTCGATGAACGGGATCAGGAACTCGTCCTTCTCGCGGATCGCTGCGACCTCGTGGTACGCATTGAAGATCTCGCTCTCGTCGAGACCCAGCGACTCCACGATGTACTGGTAGGCGTGCGTGTGGATCGCTTCCTCGAAGGCCTGGCGCAGCAGGAACTGGCGGCACTCGGGGGCGGTGATGTGCCGGTAGGTGCCCAGCACGATGTTGTTGGCGGCCAGCGAATCGGCGGTGACGAAGAAGCCGAGGTTGCGCTTGATGATGCGGCGCTCGTCTTCGGTCAGGCCGTTGGGATCCTTCCACGTCGCGATGTCGCGCGACATGTTCACCTCTTGCGGCATCCAATGGTTGGCGCAGGTGGCGAGGTACTTTTCCCAGGCCCACTTGTACTTGAACGGAACCAGTTGGTTCACGTCGGTCGCGCCGTTGATCACGCGCTTGTCGGCGACGTTGACGCGGCGGGTGGATTGCGACTGCATCGGCTTCGATGCAACCGCCGCGACGGGCGCTTGGGAATGAGCGGGGACGGCGGACTGGAGCGCGGCCTGCGCAGCGACCGGCGCCGTTTGCAGAGGCGACGGGTGAGCGACCCGCGCGTCATGTGAAGCTTGAGACGCGGTGCTGTTTGATGGAGTCGTCGGTTTGACTTCGTCTTCCCAGACCAGCATGTGTGTACTTCCTAATGGTTGCGAATTATCGGAGTGTTGTGTTCAAACACCAAGCACTTCTTGACATCGAGCCGATGTCGTTGTTGCGGTATCGCATCGTCTTCCTCCAACGATGCGGCGCAACAAGCGATGCATGCATGAGGCGCTGCATGCATCGCTCGCGTTCAGTTCATCACTGGCACGCCTCGCACGTCGGGTCGTCGATCGCGCAGAACTTGATGTCGGTGGCCGGCGTCGCATCGGCCTGTGCGGCAGCGGCCATCTGCGCTTGCGCCTGGGCCGCAGCGGCATCGAGCGCAGACACGCCGCCGCCGGAGCTCACCGCATTGAGCGAGCCGGCCTTCACGGTCGACTTCTCGGCATGCGTCGCGCCGACGGTGCGCAGGTAGTAGGTGGTCTTCAGGCCACGCAGCCACGCGAGCTTGTAGGTCTCGTCGAGCTTCTTGCCGGAGGCGCCGGCCATGTAGATGTTGAGGCTCTGCGCCTGGTCGATCCACTTCTGGCGGCGCGCGGCGGCCTCGACCAGCCACTGCGTCTCGACCTCGAAGGCGGTGGCGTACAGCGCCTTCAGCTCCTCGGGCACGCGGTCGATGCGGCGCAGCGAACCATCGAAGTGCTTCAGGTCCATCACCATCACGTCGTCCCAGAGGCCGAACTTCTTCAGGTCGCGCACCAGGTATTCGTTGATGACGGTGAACTCGCCCGACAGGTTCGACTTGACCGACAGGTTGCCGAAGCAGGGTTCGATCGACGCGTCGACGCCGATGATGTTGCTGATGGTGGCCGTGGGCGCGATCGCGACGCAGTTGGAGTTGCGCATGCCGTTCTGGGCGATGCGGGCGCGCAGGGCGTCCCAATCCAGGCTGCGGCTGCGGTCGACCTCGACATAACCGCCGCGCTGCTCGGCCAGCAGGTCGAGCGAGTCGATCGGCAGGATGCCCTTGTCCCACAGCGAGCCGCGGTAGCTGGAGTAGCGGCCGCGCTCGGCGGCGAGCTCGGTCGAGGCCCAGTAGGCGTAGTAGCACACCGCTTCCATCGAGCGGTCGGCGAACTCCACCGCCTGCTCGCTGGCATACGGCGTGCGCAGCTGGTACAGGCAATCCTGGAAGCCCATGATGCCCAGGCCCACCGGGCGATGGCGCAGGTTGGAGTCGCGCGCCTTCTTGACCGCGTAGTAGTTGATGTCGATGACGTTGTCGAGCATCCGCATCGCGGTGGCGACGGTCTTCTTCAGCTTGGCGTGGTCGATCTGGCCGTCTTTCAGGTGCTGGGCCAGGTTGACGGAGCCGAGGTTGCAGACGGCGATCTCGCTGTCGCTGGTGTTCAGCGTGATCTCGGTACACAGGTTGCTGCTGTGCACCACGCCGGCATGCTGCTGCGGGCTGCGCACGTTGCAGGCATCCTTGAAGGTGATCCAGGGATGGCCGGTCTCGAACAGCATCGAGAGCATCTTGCGCCACAGGTCCTTGGCGGGCATGCGCTTGAAGAGCTTGATCTCGCCGCGATCGACCTTGGCTTCGTAGGCGGTGTAGGCCTCTTCGAAGGCCTTGCCGAACTTGTCGTGCAGGTCGGGGCAGGTGCTGGGCGAGAACAACGTCCAGTCGCCGCCTTCGTGCACGCGCTTCATGAACAGGTCGGGAATCCAGTTCGCCGTGTTCATGTCGTGCGTGCGGCGGCGGTCGTCGCCGGTGTTCTTGCGCAGCTCGAGGAATTCTTCGATGTCGAGGTGCCAAGCTTCCAGGTAGGCGCAGACGGCGCCCTTGCGCTTGCCGCCCTGGTTGACCGCGACCGCGGTGTCGTTCACGACCTTCAGGAACGGCACGACGCCCTGGCTCTTGCCGTTGGTGCCCTTGATGTGCGAGCCGAGCGCGCGCACGCGGGTCCAGTCGTTGCCCAGGCCGCCGGCGAACTTGGAGAGCAGCGCGTTCTCCTTCAGCGCCTCGTAGATGCCGTCGAGGTCGTCGGCCACCGTGGTGAGGTAGCAGCTCGACAGCTGCGAGCGGCGCGTGCCGGAGTTGAACAGCGTCGGGGTGCTGCTCATGAAGTCGAAGGTCGACAGCACTTCATAGAACTCGATCGCTCGCGCTTCGCGGTCGATCTCGTTCAGTGCCAGCCCCATCGCGACGCGCATGAAAAATGCCTGCGGCATCTCGATGCGCTTGCCGTCGGTGTGCAAGAAGTAACGGTCGTACAGCGTCTGCAGGCCGAGGTAGTCGAATTGCAGGTCGCGGTCGGCGTTGAGTGCCGCACCGAGCTTGGCCATGTCGAACTGCAGCAGCTTCTCGTCGAGCAGCTCGGCTTCCACGCCCTTCTTGATGAAGGTCGGGAAGTACTCTGCGTAGCGCACCTGCATCTCGCCTTGCATCACCTCCTCGCCGAGGATCTCCTTGCGGATCGTGTGCAGCAGCAGGCGGGCGGTGGCGCGGGTGTAGCCGGGATCTTTTTCGATCAGCGTGCGGGCCGCGAGGATCGAGGCCTTGTAGACCTCGTCGATCGGCACGCCGTCGTACAGGTTGCGGCGCGTCTCGGCCAGGATGGGCTCGGGCTTCACGTCGGCGCCGAGGTCGGCGCAAGCGGATTCGATCAGCGCCTGCAGCTTGGCGGCATCGAGCGGCACGCGCTCGCCGCCGTCGATGACGAACAGCTGCGGCTCGGCGGCACGCGGTGCTTCGCCCTGCTTCGCGCGCTCCTGCGAACGGCGCTCGCGGTACAGCACGTAGGCACGCGCCACCTCATGATGGCCACCGCGCATCAGGCCGAGCTCGACCTGGTCCTGCACGTCCTCGATGTGGAAGGTGCCGCCGCCCGGGCGCGAGCGCAGCAGCGCGCGCACCACCGCTTCGGTGAGACCGTCGACCGTTTCGCGCACGCTCGCCGAGGCCGCGCCCTGGGTGCCGTGCACCGCGAGGAAAGCCTTCATCAGCGCGACCGCGATCTTGTTCGGCTCGAACGAGACCACCGCGCCGTTGCGGCGGATGATCTGGTAGCCCTGGTAGGCAGAGGCCGCGGCCGACGCGGGCTTGGCGGCAGCCGCCGGAACGGAAGACGGTGAAGCGGAACGGGTGGCGACAGTTTCCATGAAGGCCCTTCTCTCTCTTGAAATCTTGAAAGCAATCAACCGTCCGGGGGCTGGTGCGGCTCCCGGACAGCGCGGTTAGCGGTTCGCTCGGTTCTGTTGTTTATGGCGGCGGTTCGGACGCCGCGGCTCGTACGACCGTGCGCGGCACGGTGCAGGCATCTGTGGACAAGGCTGTGGAGATTCAGTGGAGTGCACGTGGATCGTTCGATTCGAGCCGGACACTACATCTAGGGAACGCCGAGCATTTGAACACTACCCATAGCGTACCTCATGAGTGGTTTCCCGATTGAAGAATCCGAGCAATGCCCACGGGTGCCCCGTGGCCGCGCTTGCTCAACACCGGACTCTTGGGTTAGGCGACGCTTGGAAACATGCTGCCCGGCCATCCGAGCGACGCCATCAATCGAGGCCAATCGAAGCCCGGGCCCGGGTCGATCTTGCGCCCCGGCGCCACGTGCTCGTGGCCGGCGACATGCCGCACCGGGTAGTGCGCCGCGATGGCCTGCAGCAGGCGAGGCAGCACGAGGTATTGCGCCTCGTCGAAGGTCTCGCCCTCGAGCCCCTCGAGCTCGACGCCGATGGAGAAGTCGTTGCAGTTGTCGCGCCCCATCCAGTGCGAGCGGCCGGCATGCCAGGCACGCTGGTCGCACGACACGAACTGCAGCAGCTCGCCATCGCGTCGCAGCACGAAATGCGACGAGACCTGCAGGCCGCGGATCTGCTGGTAGTAGGGATGCGCATCCCAATCGAGCCGGTTCGTGAACAACTGCTCGATCGCGCTGCCGCCGTATTCACCGGGCGGCAGGCTGATCGAATGCAGCAGCACGAGGTCGATGCTGGTGCCTTCGGGCCGCGGGCCGAAATTGGGCGAGGGGCAGGCGCGCGCCGCGCGCCACCAGCCGCCGGACCAGTCAGAAGCTGTCGGAGCGTTCACCGACGTGATCGGCCACGTTGATGCCCAGCCGCGCCATGCGGTAGCGCATCTGCCGCAGCGACAGGCCCAGGCTCGCGCCGGCCGCCGTGCGGTTGAAGCGATGGCGCTCGAGCGCCCGCACGAGGATGTCGCGCTCGACCTCGTCGAGATAGGCGACCAGGTCGTTCGGCAGCGGCGGCGGCGCCAGGCTCGCGGGAGCCGTCGCAGGTGCGGGGGCCGGCAGCTCCTCGGTCTCGGGCTGCGGCGCATCGAGGTCGAGCACCTCGGTGTCGGTGAAGACCTCGTCGGGCAGGCCGAGGTCGGCGCGCTGGATCACCTCGCCGCTGGACAGCGCGACCGCCCGATGCAGCAGGTTCTCCAGCTCGCGGACGTTGCCGGGGAAGTTGTAGTGCATCAGCTGCTGCAACGCTTCGCGCGACAGCGTCGGCGGCGGCCACACGCCGGCATCGCGCGCGATGCGCTCCAGCACCGCATCGCAGATCGCCGGCAGGTCCTCGATGCGCTCGCGCAGCGGCGGCACGCGGATCTGGATCACATTGAGGCGATAGAAGAGATCCTGCCGGAAGCGGCCGGCCTGCACCTCGGTGGCGAGGTCCTTGTGCGTGGCGCTCAGCACGCGCACGTTGACCGGCAGCTCGTTCATGGCGCCGATCGGCCGCACCGAGCGCTCCTGGATCGCGCGCAACAGCTTCGATTGCATCGACAGCGGCAGGTCGCCGATCTCGTCGAGGAACAGCGTACCGCCCTGCGCGGCCTGGAAGAAGCCTTCGCGGTCATCGGCGGCGCCGGTGAACGCACCCTTGCGGTAGCCGAAGAACTCGGCCTCGAGCAGGTTCTCGGGGATGGCGCCGCAGTTGACGGCGATGAAGGGCTGCCCCGCGCGCACGCTGACCTCGTGGATCGAGCGCGCGACCAGCTCCTTGCCGGTACCGGACTCGCCTTGCACCAGCACCGGCGCCATGCTGCGCGCGACCTTGTCGACCAGCGCGCGCACCTGGTGCATCGCCACAGACTGGCCGGCGAGTTTGCGCAACGCGGCGCTGGCCGGCGCAGGCGGCGGCTCCTCGGCCGCCGGCAGCGGAACCGGCGCAGGCCGGGGCGCAGCCGGAGCGGCGCCGGTCTCGGACGGCAGGCTCGAGGGCACCACGGTCGGCGAGGTCTGCGGCGCACGCCCCAGCGCGGAGGCCACGACCGAGCGGAACTGCCGCAGGTCGACCGGCTTGGTGAGGTAGTCGTAGGCGCCGGCCTTCAGCGCCTCGACCGCGTTTTCCGACGAGCCATAGGCGGTGATGACGATGGCCTTCTCGCGCCGGCCGGTGCTGTCGAGCTTGCGCAGCAGGTCGAGGCCGGTGCCGTCGGGCAGGCGCATGTCGGTGATCACCGCGCTGTAGGTGCGGTCCTTCAGGTGCAGCAGCGCCTCTTCCACCGAGCCGGCGGTCTCGACGTCGTAGCCCTCGCGCAGCAGCGTCAGTTCGTAGAGCGTGCGCAGGTCGGGCTCGTCGTCGACCACGAGCAGGCTGAAATGAGAAGGCGATGTCATGGGCTGAAGCGCAGAGGAGAGTCGGGCAGCGTCAGGGCGCCGCGCCGCATCGACACGAAGAACACGTTGCGGTGGCTTTCACCGGGGGAGCGCAGGCGGTAGTCGATGGTGGCGCCGTAGCGCTCGCACAGCTCCTTGCAAATATACAAGCCGAGCCCGGTGCCGCGGCTGCGCGTCGAGAAGAAAGGCTCGAACAAATGCCGCTCCACCTCGGGCGGAATCGGCGCGCCGTCGCTTTCGACCGACAGCAGCGCCCGCTGGTCGCTTTCGACCACCAGCCGCAGCACCACGGCGCCGGGGGATTCGCTGGCGTGGCGGCGTGCGTTGTCCAGCAGGTTGATCAGCACGCGGCGCAGGTGATCAGGATCGAACAGCACGCCCAGCGGTTCACCCGGCAGCCGAACGCGCAGGCGGCTCGCCTCGCCGAGCGGCAACTGCACGGTGCGCGCCCATTCACTGCAGATCGCGCCGACCTCGGCGGTGGCATCGATCACGCGCACGCTCGGCGGCGTGCCGGGAGCGACCTCCATCACGTCGTCGACGATGCGCTTCAGCCGCTCGGCGTTCTCGGCGACCATGCGCGTCAGGCGCTGCTGCTGCGGCGTCAGCGAATCCTCCTCGAGCAGCGCGTTCGCCTGCGCGATCGCTGCCAGCGGATTGCGGATCTCGTGCGCGATGCCGGCCGAGACGCGGCCCATCGCCGCCAGCTTCTCCTGCCGCGTGCGGGCCTGCACCGCCCGCAGGTCCTCGATGAACAGCACCGCCAGCTCCTCGCTCGGCTGCGCCTCGCCGCCCTGGCCCGCGCCCTGCCCGGTGCTCGGCGGCGGACGCCGGCGCGTGAAGCGCATGCGAACGACCAGCGTGCGCGACAGGCCGGGCTCGAAGTTGAGCTGCAGCTCCTTGCCCGCCTCGGGCCAGTAGCCATCATCGAAGGCCTGCTGCACCGCCTGCGCCAGCGCCGACCATGCCGGCTGCTCGCCGAGCGCAAACGGCGCCGGCCGGCACATGCTGGTGGCCCCCAGCAGCAGGCGTGCCGCCGGATTGGCGGTGCGCACGCGGCCGCGGCGGTCGACGACCATCACGCCGTCCTGCATCTGCTCGATCACCAGCCGGTTCAGCCGCGCCTGCTGGCGCGCCAGCTCGAGGCTGCCGCGCGCGGTCAGTTCCTCGCGCGCCAGGCGTCCCGACAACTCACCGGCCAGCACCGTGATCAGGAAGAAGCCGATGCCGGCCAGGCCGGCCTGCGTCATCGGCAGCGCCGTGTCGCCGACGACCAGCCCCGCGCGCCAGGCGCTGGCCAGCAGCATCAGGGAGATCGCCGCCGCGGTGCCCATCGCCATCAGGCGCGGCGTGAGCACGCCGGCCATCAGCACCGGCAGCACCAGCAGCGCGACGAAGTTGAAGTTGGTGCCGTGCTCGAAGATGTGCAGCGTCGAGAAGGCCAGCAGATCCACGCCGATGGTCGCCAGCCATTGCGGGCTGCGCAGCCGCGCGAACGACAGCGGTGTCGGCAGCCTGAAGCGCGGCAACGCCCACAGGCCCAGCGACTGGACGGCATAGAGCGAGCAGATGATCAGCGGCCATGGCGAGGGCCGCACGCCGAAGATCAGGCCGAGCAGTTGCGCCACAACCAACGCCACGCCCAGCGCCGCCCGCGCCGCGGTGAAGGCGCGGTAGATGCGCTGGAATGCGCTGGTGCCGGCCGAGACGATGCGGCGCGCCTGGCGGGTGAGAAAGCGGCTGTCGGCCGGCCCTTCGGCACCGCCGGGCAGCCACCCGCCCTGTAGGCGCGATTCGGTCTCGTCGGCCGCGGCTTCTTCACGCAGCTCGGTGTCCACGCCAACGCCCAGTGCGCCGAACCATGATTCGTCGGGCGGCTGCGCACGATCGGTGCGCCGGCGGTCACCGCGCCGCCGGTCACCCTGGCGCCGGTTGACCGGTGGCAGCTCGGCCGTCAAGAGCGGCTCCCGAGCGCACGATGGCTTTCGCTGCAGAACAGCGCGGCTCCCTCGCCGACGGCCTCGCCGCGCGGCAGGTGAACCCCGCAATGGGCGCATCGCACCATCGATTCGATGCGTGGCGCACTCTGGCGCCCGGCCTTCGACGCGGCGGCCGGCCGCTGGCGGCCGAACGCCCACCAGAGCACGGCGCCGACCAAGGCGATGAGCAGGATGAACTTCATGCGGTCAGACGCTTCGGTGCAGCACGACTTCGAACACGAAGCGCGAGCCGATGTAGGCCAGCAGCAGCAGTGCCGCGCCCGCATAGAGCCAGCGCGTGGCACGCTTGCCGCGCCAGCCCCAGGCATGGCGGCCGATCAGCAAGGCGGCGAAAACCACCCAGCCGAGCAGCGACAGCACGGTCTTGTGATCCCAGCGCCATTGCACGGTGGACCACGCGCCCAGCAGCAGCGTCGCCGTCAGCACGATGAAGCCGGCATCGACGAAGCGGAACGTGAGGCGCTCGAGCCGCAGCAGCGGCAGGCCCAACGGGCCGCTGCTGCCCGCCTTCAGCCGAAGCTGGCGGTCGGCTGCGTCGAGCATCGAGGCATGCAGCACCGCCGCGCCGAACAAGCCGTAGGAGGCCACGCCCAGCATCCAGTGCAGCGGCAGCCATGGCGGCCCCGAGACCACGCGCGGCTCGCCGGGGAAGATCGCCGCGACCAACACCACCGCGGCGCCAATGGCCGACAGCACGCGCCGCACCTGCGGCAGCGGGACCAGCCGGCTTTCGACCGCATGGACGGTCAGCACCAGCCACGCGGTGATCGACAGCACCGGCGCGAAGCCGAAGCGCGCGCCGGCGCCGGCCGGCTCGTCGAGGCCGGCGAAATCGATCACCAGCGCCGCGCCGTGCGCCAGCCACCCCACCAGCCAAGCGATGGCTGGCCAGCGCGAACCGGTGTTGCGCGCCAGCGCGGCGGCGGCATAGGCCACCACCGCGGCCGCGCCCAGCCCCAGCGACAGCAGGCTCACGCCTCCAGCGGACCCGAACGATAGAATCATCCGGACAGTTTACTTTCGCGCCCCGCGCTCGCCGGGTGTCGCACCCCACCCTCATGGCTTCCGCCCTCACTGATCGACTGTCGCGCCTGGTCAAGACCATGCGCGGCCAGGCCCGTATCACCGAAAGCAACGTGCAGGACATGCTGCGCGAGGTGCGCATGGCGCTGCTCGAGGCCGACGTCGCGCTGCCCGTGGTGCGCGACTTCATCGCGCGCGTGAAGGAAAAGGCGCTCGGCCAGGAGGTGGCCGGTTCGCTGAATCCAGGCCAGGCGCTGGTGGGCATCGTGCACAAGGAGCTCGCCTCGACCATGGGCGAGGGCATCAGCGACATCGACCTCGTGACGCAACCGCCCGCGGTGATCCTGATGGCCGGCCTGCAGGGGGCGGGCAAGACCACCACCACCGCTAAGCTCGCGAAGCACCTGATCGAGAAGCGTCGCAAGAAGGTGCTCACCGTGTCGGCCGACGTGTACCGGCCCGCGGCGATCGAACAGCTCAAGACCGTCACCAAGCAGGCCGGGGCCGAATGGTTCGCGTCCAGCCCTGACCAGAAGCCGCGCGAGATCGCGCTCGCCGCGCTGGATCACGCGAAGCGCCACTACTTCGATGTGCTGCTGGTCGACACCGCCGGCCGCCTCGCGATCGACGAAGCGCTGATGGCCGAGATCCGCGACCTGCATGCGACGCTGAATCCGGTGGAGACACTGTTCGTCGTCGATGCGATGCAGGGCCAGGACGCGGTCAACACCGCCAAGGCCTTCAAGGAGGCGCTGCCGCTGACCGGCGTGGTGCTCACCAAGCTCGACGGTGACTCCCGTGGCGGCGCCGCCCTTTCGGTGCGGCAGGTGACGGGTGCGCCGATCAAGTTCGCCGGCGTCTCCGAAAAGATCGACGGCCTCGAGGTGTTCGATGCCGATCGCCATGCCGGGCGCGTGCTCGGCATGGGCGACATCGTCGCGCTGGTCGAGGAAGTGCAGAAAGGCGTGGACCTGCAGGCCGCGCAGAAGCTGGCCGACAAGGTCAAGTCCGGCGGCGACTTCGATCTGAACGACTTCCTCTCGCAGATCAGCCAGATGAAGAAGATGGGCGGTCTCGCCGGGCTGATGGACAAGCTGCCCACCGAGCTGACGCAGAAGGCCAAGGCCGGCCCCGCCGACATGGACCGCGCCGAGCGCGACGTGCGCCGCATGGAAGGCATCATCAATTCGATGACGCCCCTCGAGCGTCGCAAGCCCGAGCTCATCAAGGCCAGCCGCAAGCGCCGCATCGCCACCGGCGCCGGCGTGCAGGTTCAGGAGGTGAACCGCCTGCTCAATCAGTTCGAGCAGATGCAGGGCATGATGAAGAAGATGAAGGGCGGCGGCCTGATGAAGATGATGAAGCGCATGGGCGGGCTCAAGGGCATGGGCGGCCTGGGCGGGCTCGGCGGGCGCTGACCGCCTTGCGGTCGGGCCGCGGATACCGGCCGATACCGAACTCCGATTGACCCGCACGGCACCCTCGGTTACGTTCGCAACCTCACGTCGTTGAACGAAAACTAGATGGATACCTGGGTTCTGCTGGCCGTGGCCGCCGTGCTCCTGGGCATGGGGCTTTTGCTGGCGTTGCGCCGGCGCAAGCAGGCCTCGGCCTCCACGTCGCGTCACAAGAAACCGTCGCTCGAAGCGTTGGACACCGTGGCGGGCTGGGAGCCCCAAGTGATGCGCATCTTGTCCAGCCATGAGCGTGATGCGTATGCCACGCTCGTGAAGGCACTGCCGGAATACATGGTGCTCGGCCAGGTGCCGCTGGCGCGCTTTCTGCGTGTGCCGACGCGCCATTCGTATGCCGAATGGCTCAGCCGTGTCGGCAGCCTCAGCGCGGACCTGCTGGTGTGCGACCGCTCATCGCAGGTGCTCGCGGTGGTCGAGGTGCACTCGTCGCGCGACAGCCTGCGCAGCCGGCAGCGCCACGAGCGGATGATCCGCGTGCTCAAGGCCGCCGGCATCCGTGTGCTGGTGTGGCGTGAAGGTGAGATCCCTGCGCCGGCCACCGTGCGGGAGCTGCTGGTGCCCGGCGATTCCACCGTGCAGGCAGCGGGGCGGCCCGATGCGACCCGGCCGATGCCGGGCCCGCTCAGCGCCATCCCCGTGGCCGAGATCGACGAAGACACCTTGCCCGGCGAGCTGGCCGAACTCCGCGAGCCGCCGCCGTCGACCTGGTTCGACGACTTCGAGTCGCAACCCACGGCCAGCTCTCCGCCGCCGCCGCGGGTCACCGGCCTCTGACACTCAGCTCAGCAGCGCCTGCGCGAATTCGCGCGCCTTGAAGGTCTCGAGGTCCTCGAGCTTCTCTCCGACGCCGATGAAGTACACCGGCACCGGCTTCTCGCGCGCGATCGCCGCCAGCACGCCGCCCTTGGCCGTGCCGTCGAGCTTGGTGACGATCAGGCCGGTGAGCTGCAGCGCGTCGTCGAAAGCCTTGACCTGCGCGAGCGCGTTCTGGCCGGTGTTGCCGTCGACCACCAGCAGCACCTCGTGCGGCGCGGAGCCGTCGGCCTTGGCGATCACGCGGCGGATCTTCTTCAGCTCTTCCATCAGGTGCAGCTGGGTCGGGAGGCGGCCCGCGGTGTCGGCAATCACCACGTCGCAGCCGCGCGCCTTGCCGGCCACCACCGCGTCGTAGGTCACCGCGGCGGGATCGCCGCCTTCCTGGCTGACGATCTGCACCTCGTTGCGGTCGGCCCAGACGCCGAGTTGCTCTCGCGCGGCGGCGCGGAAGGTGTCGGCAGCGGCCAGCAGCACCTTCTGCTTCGCATCGGCCAGATGGCGCGTGAGCTTGCCGATGCTGGTGGTCTTGCCGGCGCCGTTGACGCCGACCACCATGATCACCGTCGGCGTGTACCGGCCGATCGCCAGAGGGCGCTCGAGCGGCCGCAGCAGGTCGGCGATCGCATCGACCAGCAGCAGACGCACGCCCTTCGGATCGGTGGCCTTGGCCTCCTTCACCCGGCGCTTCAGGTCGCCCAGCAGGAACTCCGTCGCCTTGACGCCGGCATCGGCCATCAGCAGCGCCGCTTCGAGTTCCTCGTACAGCGCATCGTCGATCTGCGTGCCAGTGAAGACCTGCGCGATGCTGGAGCCGGTCTTGCGCAGGCCGTGCCGCAGGCGGTCGAGCCAACCCTTGCGCTCCTCGGGCGCTGGAGCCGGCGCGGGCACCGGCTCGATGGTCTGGACGGGTTCGGGCGCCGGCACCGGTGCCGGCATCGCGACGGGCTCGGGAGCCGGGATCGCCACGGGAGCCGCAGGCGCGGCCTCAGGGGCCGGAGGAGGCGCCGAAGGCGCGAACTTTTTCTTGAAGAAGCTGAACATCAAATGGCCGGTTAGGGGAGGCTAGACGCCGACCGCCAGGATCACGCTATAATCGCGGGCTTGCAGGCGCTTTAGCTCAGTCGGTTAGAGCGACGGAATCATAATCCGCAGGTCCGGGGTTCGAGTCCCTGAAGCGCCACCAGTTTAGAGAGAAGCCCGTCAGACCCCTCGTCTGGCGGGCTTTTTCCTTGGCCGGCCGATAAAATCACCGGCTTCCCTCCACAGCCCCTGGATCAACACCATGCATCGCTGTGCACCCTGGGCCGCGCTGGTCGCGGCCGTGGCGCTCGCCCTCCCCGTGGCTGCTCAAGTGCAGCGCAACTTCCCCCAGACCGCATTGCGCGGCGACCTCACCTTCGGCCAGGCGCCCGAGGTGAAGCTCAATGGCCAGGCCACACGGCTCGCGCCCGGTGCGCGCATCCGCGGCACCGACAACATGCTGAAGATGAGCGGCGCGCTGACCGGCCAGACGCTGACCGCGAACTACACGGTCGACGGCATGGGCCAGTTGCACGACGTATGGCTGCTCACCGACGCCGAGAAAGCCCGCAAGCCCTGGCCGCGGACAACCGCCGAAGCACAGGCCTGGACCTTCGACCCGGTCGCCCAAGTGTGGAGCAAGCCATGAAGAAGGTGTTCATCAAGACCTTCGGCTGCCAGATGAACGAGTACGACTCGGACAAGATGGCCGACGTGCTGCGCGCCGCCGAAGGCTACGAGCCGACCACCGATGTCGAGCAGGCCGACCTGATCCTCTTCAACACCTGCTCGGTGCGTGAGAAAGCGCAAGAAAAGGTCTTCAGCGACCTTGGCCGCGTGAAGCACCTGAAGAGCAAGGGCGTGATGATCGGCGTGGGCGGCTGCGTCGCCAGCCAGGAAGGTGCGGCCATCGTCGAGCGCGCGCCGTATGTCGACGTGGTGTTCGGCCCGCAGACGCTGCACCGCCTGCCGCAGATGCTGAAGGCCCGCGCGCAGAGCCAGCGCGCCCAGGTGGACATCAGCTTCCCCGAGATCGAGAAGTTCGACCACCTGCCGCCGGCGCGGGTGGAAGGCGCGAGCGCCTTCGTCTCGATCATGGAGGGTTGCTCGAAATACTGCTCGTACTGCGTGGTGCCCTACACCCGCGGTGAAGAGGTGAGCCGCCCCTTCGAGGATGTGCTGACCGAAGTGGCCGGCCTGGCCGACCAGGGCGTCAGGGAAGTGACGCTGCTGGGGCAGAACGTCAATGCCTACCGCGGCAAGATGGGCGACACCGCCGAGATCGCCGACTTCGCGCTGCTGATCGAATACGTCGCCGAGATCCCCGGCATCGAGCGCATCCGCTACACCACCAGCCATCCGAACGAGTTCACCCAACGGCTGATCGACGTGTACGCCAAGGTGCCGCAGCTGGTGAACCACCTGCACCTGCCGGTGCAGCACGGCAGCGACCGCATCCTGATGGCGATGAAGCGCGGCTACACCGCGATGGAATACAAGAGCACGGTGCGCAAGCTGCGCGCGGTGCGGCCCGGCATCTCGATGTCGAGCGACTTCATCGTCGGGTTCCC
>Ga0207706_10001199_pt1 | contig 26172 bp, 19 predicted proteins | sample KBSC53metaG_FD_184318 | JGI IMG/M metagenome (GOLD analysis project Ga0207706, IMG submission 184318) | Corn rhizosphere microbial communities from Kellogg Biological Station, Michigan, USA - KBS C5-3 metaG (SPAdes) (version 2) | ecosystem: Host-associated > Plants > Roots > Rhizosphere > Soil ... | reverse complement strand
GCCGCGCTCCAACTTGGCGACGTACACGGGGCTGTTCGACCACGTCCGCCGCCTCTTCGCCGCCACGCCCGAGGCCAGGAAGCGGCGCTACGACGCGGGCCGCTTCTCGTTCAACGTGGCCAAGGGCCGCTGCGAGACGTGCGAGGGCGAGGGGTTCGTGATGGTGGAACTGCTCTTCCTCCCCAGCGTCTACGCGCCGTGCCCCACCTGCCACGGCGCGCGCTACAACGCGCAGACGCTGGAGATCCGCTACCACGGCCGCAACATCGCACAGGTGCTGGGGATGACGGTGGACGCCGCGTACGAGTTCTTCGCCGGCGATGACGCCGTGTGCCGCTCGCTGCACGTGCTGCGCGAGGTGGGGTTGGGCTACCTGCGCCTGGGCCAGCCGGCGACGGAGCTCTCCGGCGGCGAGGCGCAGCGCATCAAGCTCGCCGCCGAGCTGCAGCGCACCCAGCGCGGCCATTCGCTCTACGTGCTCGACGAGCCCACCACGGGGCTGCATCCATCCGACGTGGAGAAGCTGGTGGCGCAGCTGCACGGGCTGGTGGATGCCGGCAACACCGTCGTGATCGTGGAGCACGACATGCGCGTGATCGCCGGCAGCGACTGGGTGATCGACATCGGCCCCGGCGCGGGCGAGGAGGGCGGCCGCGTGGTCGCCGCGGGCCCGCCCGCCGCCGTCGCGCAGCGGGCGGAGAGCCGCACGGCGACGTACCTGGCGCGGGCGCTGGGGTGACGGATGGGGAAGAGGAAAACAGCGCCTTTCGGGGTTTCGCCCGGTGCCGCTAGAATGTGGCCCATGGCGAGAAACAGCTTCCGCGTCCGCCAGCGCCTGGCGCTGCGCCGCTCCGGCATTCATGGCAGGGGAGTCTTTGCCCGGGAGCTGATCCCGGCGGGCACCCGCCTGATCGAGTACACGGGCGAGCGGATCACGCAGGAGGAGGCAGACCGGCGCTACCCGTGGGACGAATCCGTCCCCTACCACACGCTCCTGTTCAACGTCGACGACGACCTGGTGGTCGATGGGGGTGTGCGGGGCAACATGTCCCGCTTCATCAACCACTCCTGCGATCCGAACTGCGCGTCGGCGATCGAGGACCGCCGCATCTACATCGACGCCATCCGCGACATCCCGCCGGGCGAGGAACTGACCTACGATTACCACCTCATCACCCAGGACCGGCATACGCCGGCCGTGAAGCGGCGCTTCCCGTGCCACTGCGGCGCCGCGAACTGCCGGGGCACCATGCTCAAGAAGAAGCGCTGATACGCCGGGCCGAGACGGAGTGGCCACGCGTTCGGGAACCAGGATGATGAAGGTGCGCTGATGGAGGCTCTTTCCGCCGCCGCGCTCGGCGTGGTGCTGGCCGCCACGGCCGGTCTGCGCGCCTTTCTCCCGGTGTTCAGCGCCAGCCTGGCGGCGTGGATGACGGAGCTGCCGCTGCCCGGCAACCTCGCGTGGCTCGAGAAGCCGCAGACGGTGCTGATCTTCGGCGTGGCGACGCTGCTGGAGATCCTGGGCGACAAGATCCCGGTGGTCGACCACGCGCTGGACAGCGTCCAGGTGCTCACCAAACCCGTGCTGGCGGTACTGGCGGCGACCCCGTTCTTTTACCAGTTCGCCCCCGAATACTCGGTCGCCATCGGCATTCTGCTCGGTGCGCCGTTGGCGCTCGGCGTGCACACCGCCAAGGCAACGGCGCGTCTGGGCAGCACGGCCACCACGGGCGGCGTGGGCAACCCCCTCCTGAGCGTCGCCGAAGACGTGGCGGCCATCGCGTCCGTCATCCTCGGCTTCCTGGCACCCCTGGTCGCGCTGGTGTTGATGGCGGTGACGATCTTTTTCATCGCGCGGCTGGCGCTGCGGGTGCGCCGCCGCCGGCGGGCGGCCGCGCGGGCAGGAAGCTGAGTACCACCGGCTGACGGGAGCGCGTGGGAGGGTGAGCGGCGCGCCGCGGCACCGCGGGGCCCTCTCCCTGGCGTCCAGGCGCGACTGCGCCCTAGTCCTGAACGCCTGTCCCTCCCCCAAACTGCCTGGGGGAGGGACACGGGGCGCTGCGCGCGGCTACTTCGATCGAGCCCAGAATTTGAAGCCTCGCGCAGTTTGCGAGGCTTTTCGTCGTGGTTGCTGCGGCTTCAGCCGCCGGTGCAGGGGCCTGCTGACGAACTTTCTATGTCTATGCCGATGAAACTGCGCTTTCGAGAGGCGCGCCACGGCTGGCTGCCCGGCTGTGCTCGAGCTTGACAGCGGCGACACGGTTCCAGCCACGCGCCGGTCTTTGGCACCGCGTCTCCAGTCTGGCCGGTGCCACTCCTTTCCGCACGACTCTTGCGAAGACTCGGGAGCGGAACGGGGGAATCCGGGCTCCGGTGCCTGGAGGCGCGAAAAGGGGACGCGGGCACGGGACGGAAGCGTTGGGTTCCGAGGAGGACGTCGCCATTTGTCCACCGTGAGCTGCGCTGGCCGGCTGCGCGCTTGCTCTCTGTCCAATCAGAATGATCCCGTTAATCACGAGAGGAGCGCGAAATGTCCGACCACGATGATCCAGAAACGTTCGAAAGACCGATCAGCGCATGGCTGGCCACGGTTCTCGCGGCGGCGGCCAAGGGCTCGCGATCGCGCAGCCCGATCTACGTGGTGGCCCGCTATGAACCTGACCTTGCCTCCCCAACGACGCCCTTCGACGTGCAGTCGCCGGTTGGGACCCGCGACGAGGCCGAGCAGGTGAAGCGGAAGCTAGAGGAGGAGCACCCGGGCATCGCGTACGGAGTCTTTGGCCCGTTCATCAACGAGGACCCATCTCCGCCATCGACCCAGGACATGGTGGCCGACATCATGGTAACCACAAAGCAGGGGCATCAACTCCCCATCAAGGGCCATCAGTACGATGCGCTCTTCTACACCTACCAGGCGGTGGAGAAGTTCGTTCTTCCGTTGTACGTGCAGGAATATGGACCCGAGTACGCAGCCAGAGTCCTGGAGGAGTTCAACCAGAACGGCCTCGCGCTGATGGCGCACCTGCCCTGGTCCGAGGAAGTCCTTCAGATGGACCTTCGCATGGACCCGATGCCGCACGGCGCTCCCGTACTCTTCGCACATGGCGACGGTGGAGAGCCGCACCAGACACCATTGCTCCCGCCCCCGGGCGGCAAGACACCGGCGACCCAGGGTTAGCGGGGCCAGACGCCGCGGAAGGCGGGCTCGCGGAGCACGTACTCGCGAAACGCCGGGCGCGCCGCCACGAAGTGGTCCAGCAGGGTGGCGGAGCGGGCACGGTCGCCCAGCAGCAGCGAGACGTAGGCGTCGTCCCACAGGAAGTTTACCCGAAGCTCGCCGTCACCCTGCACCTGGCGGCGCGCCCGGGCCGACACGGCCCGGGCGCTGTCCCCCAGCCCGGCCCGGGCCAGCACGGCGGCCGCCATCATCCGCCGGAACACCGCCGGATAGGGACGACCGGCGGCCACAGCGGCGGCGGGCGGGTCCAGCCGGTCTCCGTCCGCGACCAGGCGCCACGCCGAGTCGGGCAGCGCCGGCGCCGACGGATCGCGCGCCAGGAGCACCAGGGCGCAGTCCCGGAAGCGGAAGTCGTCGGGGAACTGGCGCCGCCCCTCGTCGCACCAGCGGCGGGCGCGGGGCGCGTCTCCCAGTGCCAGCGCAACCCGGTACAACTGCTCGGGGCCCATCTCGGGCACCTCCAGGTAGGCGTCCGCCTCGCGAACGCGCCGCGCCGCCACCTCGGCCTCGGCCAGGTCGCCGTCCAGGCGGAGGAGCTGGCTCAGCGTTGCCCAGGCCGAGGCATGGCCGGGGTCCGCGGCCACTGCCGCGCGCAGGTCGCGCTCGGCAAGGGCCAGCCACGGCTGGCCGCGCGCCGCCTCGGGCGCGGTGACCACCATCCGCCACAGCACCGTGCCGCGAAGCTCTCGCGCGTCCGTGCTTTCCGGCTCGTCGCGGAGCACGTCTTCCGCCCGCCTGCGTGCCTCCCGGAGCACCGCCATCTGCGGCGCTCCCCGCATCAACCTGCTCCGCTCCACCGCCACCCATCCCCGCAGCACCACGGGTTCGGACCACTCTCCGTCCGCCCGCTCCGCCTGCTCCAGCAGCGAGTCCGCCGCGCCCAACGCGCGCAACGCCGAGCGCACGTCGCGCGGGTGCGTGCCCCGCGCCAGGAGGGCGGCGTCGTCGCGCGCACGCCCTGCCCGCAGCACCAGCTCCAGCGCGCGCGGGTTCCGCGCCCGCCGCCGCAGGTCCGAGAGGCGGATCTCACGGCCCACGCGCCGGCGCACGAACTCCGCGACCTCGGCCGCCACCGCATCCTGCAGCGCGAACAGGCTGCCGGGGTCGAGCGGGTAGGTGACCGAGCGGCTCTCCAGGTGCGCCCGGGTGTTGGTGTCGATCAGCTGCACGGTCACCCGCACACTGTCGCCAGACCGCTGCACGCTGCCCTCCACTACGCTCCCGGCACGCAGCGCGGCCGCCAGTGAATCGAACGGGACTGGGCGGTCGCGATAGGGTTTGACGCCGTTCCGCGAGACTACGTCCAGGGCCTGCACCTGGCTCAACTGGTGGATGAGCATCTCCGTGAGGCCGTTGGCGAGGTACCCCAGCCCCCCGTCGGCCGAGTAGTCCTCCAGGTACAGCACCGCGACGCGCCGCGGATCGTAGCGCGGCGCCGCTTCGGCCGTCCTGCCGGACCTCGGGATCAAAGCCGATATCACCGCGGCTGCCAGTGCCGCCATCGCCAGCGCCGCGCGGAGCCTCGTTCGGGCTCGCCAGGGCGGCCTGGCCGGTGCGGCGCCGCTTGGCGCCTCCACGTCCGTGGTCGCTCCGGACGTGGTGGATGACGCCGCTTCATCGGAACCGGAAGACCCGCTCTCCGGGGCAGGCTCACCGATGGCTGGCGCCGGGGCCGGACGACGTGGCGGCAGCATGGACGGTTCGGTTTCCGCGTTCGGACCCGCCTCCGGGGCGGCGGGATGCGGCGCCGCGTCCGCGGGAACGGCATCCCCGGTCTCCGGCTTGGCCGGCGCGACGGATGACGGGCCGATCGCCGCCGTTCCCGCTGGCTCCGTGCCGCCCGCCCCGAGGGGCGCCGGTGGGGTGATCTGCTCCGGTCCGGTCGGAGGGGGCGGGGTGCAGACGCGCACGGGCTCGGCGCGCAGCCGTTCGACGAGCGCAGCCAGCTCCCGGTCGGGCTCGCCCCCCAGCTCCTCGCGCAGGAGCACGGCGTGCGTACCGGCGAAGCGCAGGGCCGCCATGCGGTCGCCCGCCGCGTCCAGCGCGCGCACCAGCCGCAGGGCCACACGTGAGCTGTAGCGGTCGTGCGCGGCAAGCCGGCGCCACCACTGCACCGCGCCCGCCCAGTCTTCCGCGGCCTCCGCCGCCACGGCGAGCGACTCCAGGGCCTGAGCGCACATGCTGGCCAGCCGGTCGCGCTCGCCCTCGGCCCACCGCTCGAACTCGGGCGCGTCGGGCACGTAAAAGCCCTCCAGCAGCGACCCCCCGTAGGCGCGGATGGCCTCGTCCGGGCGCCCCCCCTCGACCGCCTCTTCGAAGCCGGCCACATCGCTGGCCAGCACGGCCGGGTTCAGCGCCACCTCGTCGCCCACCAGCACGAACAGCTCGTCAGACAGCTCCTTCCGAAGCACGTACAGCGCTTCGGACAGGGTGTGGCGCGCCGCGTCGGAGCGGTGCTCGGGCCAGAGCAGGCCGATGATGCGCTCGCGGCCCACCGGGCGCCCGCGCGCCACGGCCAGGATGGAGAGCAGCGCCACCCGCCGCCGGTACGAGGCCCGGCCGGTCACCGGACCATCCGGCCCCTGGAGCACGGGGCCGCCCAGGATGTGAAGGGAATAGACTGCCATAAAACGAGAGGGGATCGGACATCGGGGTGCGTACAATTCGACGCAAAAGAGGTGGAGACATATATAAACGCATGTACACGCGCAGACAAGGCCTTGCAGTCGCGTGGCTTACCGGTCTGTGGAGGGATAGCCGGGGCAGCTGCCTAGATGGGCATTGAGACCCCCGAGCGCCCGTCATTGAGACAGGCGGGAAGGCACTGTGAGACCGCCGCGCTAGCGTTGCCGCCGACCGCTGCCCACCGAGGGGCGCGGTCGACATCTCACCTGCAGTCAGGAGACACGACGATGGGATCCTCGAATACGATCGCGGACCAGATGCAGAAGAATGCGGAGTTTCAGCAATACGTCGAAACACAGCAGCAGGCGCTGAACAAGATTACGGACGCGGCCCATTCCACGCTCGCCTCGAACATCACCAACTACTACAAGGCAGCCAACATCGACGACGCCCAGCCGTTGGTCTCTGGCGAGAACAGTCATCTGAGCACCGCCTCCGAGTGGTCCCTCAAGAACGTAGCGGACATGATCGGCAGCGTCCACGACGCCATTTTCGGTGCGAAAAGTGCGCCACAGGGCGCCACCCTGACACAACAGGACGCCGCCGTCGCCGCAAATCTCGCGAAGCTCTCGAGCCTCGAAGTGTTGATCACCAGCACGGTCTTCACCACGATCCAGGGGATTCTCATGGGCTTCGCTTCGGGCTCGCAGACCAGCGTACAGCAGCAATACGCGACGAAAGAGATCGTACCGGGGCTGACTCTGTTCCTCGCCACGTTCGAGAACCAGTTCCAGAGCACCAGCTATTTCAGCAACGAAGTCATCATCGAGAACGTCTACGTTTACGATGTGAGGTTCTCCGTCAAGCAGGCAGCCGCCATCGCCAACTTTGACCGGGCGCAGTCTCTCATCAGTGAACAAAGCGTGTTCGAAGCGAACATCAACCAGTGCACCACGCAGATCGGCAGTCTCGACGTGACGGCAGATGACTACGACGTGAAGTACGCCAAGTACACCGGCATGATCTCGTCGCTGAACGACCAACTCGATGTCCTCCAGGCGGAGATCGCCAAGGCCCCGGCTGCACCGGCGCAGAACCCCCAGCCGTAGAAATCCCTTCTGTGGAAGGCCTCTCCGGGCACGGAGGCCGGGATGCGAGCTCGTCCCACCTCCGTCCCGGACCGGCCCTCGGTGAGATCCGCGGTGCGGAGAGCAGGCCACGCCGAAGGCTTGCCCCGCGCCGCCCACCGAGAGCGCAGCGGCGCCGGCTTTCCAGGGGCTTGAAGGTTCAGGGTAGGGGACGGAACTAGCACCATGACACGGGATGCGCAGCGTACCACGGACTGCCGCGTGGCGACGCTCGCCAGTCTCGCGTCACGTCCATGAACAGCCAACTCACCACGGACATGCCTCTTACAACGCTGAGAACATTCGACCAAGGCTCGTTCCTCCTGGGAGGAGGGCCAAGCGCCCGCGGTGTCTGCTACTACATGTGCAACTTCATCGAGGGAGACAAAGGCCCCTGGCGTCAGCCGGGCACGTATGAAGCCGCGGTCGAGAGTGCCGTGAACTTCACGAACGGGATCGCGATGATCAACTTCGCGAAAGCCCAGAACCTCCGGGGATTACCGCAGCTCGGTGGTTACGCGCACGTGGCGGGCGCGCTGGAGCGCAACCGGATCTATCGCATCGAATACAGCCACGGGAGCCCTCCTCCAGGTGGCGTGAATCACGAGGCGATCGCGGTGACGGGAGCGGGCGACCAGATTACGTACTTCGAGCCCAACTTCGGGTTCTTCGAGGCCACACTCGCGAACGCGACCAACCGCGAGGCATTTGAGCACTACGTCCGCGCCCAATACCAGGCGATCGGAGGGGATGCCGCCAATTTCGCCTACAAGAACGTACGGAGCATCACCAGGTCGGCACCGAACGGCTGGTAGAGACTTCGCGTGGGCGTGGCGCCGTTGAAGACCTCACGCTGCAGGTGCTTGCTGCGTGGCCGGCTCCGTCCGCGCAGGGTACGTGGCTACGAACGCCCCCGTCGTCCGACACGTCACGGGTAGGGCTTGCGTCCGCTCATGCCGGGCGAACCCTCTCATCAAGTTTGTAACAGCCTCGAGCACGCGCGGACCCTCTCCCTGGCGTCCAGGCCCGCCTACGCCCTGGTCCTGAACGCCTGTTCCTCCCCCCGAACTGCCTGAAAAACTGCCTGGGGGAGGGACACGGGGGCGCTGCGCGCGGCTGCTCCGATCGAGCCCAGAATTTGAGGCCTCGCGCAGTTTGCGAGGCTTTTCGTGGTTGTTGCTGCGGCTTCAGCCGCCGGGTTGGGATCTGTGCGGAGGCTGTCACCCTGCCAACACCGGCAGCACCGTTCCGCCTCCCCGGCACACTCGTCGGCCAATCCGGCAAAGATCCGCGGCACGCCGTTTGTGTATGCGCGGCGGCAGATCGGCGTTTCACGCCCCGGCTTGCACGACGGGGGACGAACGCTTATTTTCGCCCCGTCGTTAGCACTCCTGCTGGGTGAGTGCTAACAGCGGAACCATTACCCAATCCAACCCAACACCCAAAGGACGGGAGGCTCAATCCATGGCTACCGCGACCGAGATCAAGGTAAAGCCGCTTGCCGACCGCGTGGTCGTCAAGGCCAGCGAAGAGGCGGAGACGATGCGCGGCGGGCTGTACATCCCCGACACCGCCAAGGAAAAGCCGCAGCAGGGCGAGGTGGTGGCGGTGGGCCCCGGCAAGCTCTCGGAAGAGGGCAAGCGGATCGAGATGGAGCTGAAGGTGGGCGACAAGGTGCTGTACGGAAAGTACAGCGGCACCGAGGTCACCGTGGACGGCGAGAGCTACCTGATCCTGCGCGAGAGCGACGTGCTCGCCATCGTCGGCTGATCGGCTCGCACTGACACCGGCATCTTCCAGAAACGAATACTGAACGCTCCCACAGGAGATTGAACCGATGGCTGCCAAGGAACTGACGTTCGGCGTGGACGCCCGCGCCGCGCTCAAGAAGGGCGTGGACCAGCTGGCCGAGGCCGTGAAGGTCACGCTGGGCCCCAAGGGCCGCAACGTGGTGATCGACCGCAAGTTCGGCTCGCCGCTGATCACCAAGGACGGCGTCACCGTCGCCAAGGAAGTGGAGCTGGAGCACCCGATCGAGAACATGGGCGCCCAGATGGTGAAGGAAGTGGCCACCAAGACCAGCGACCTGGCGGGCGACGGCACCACCACCGCCACCGTGCTGGCCCAGGCCATCTTCCGCGAGGGCCTGAAGAACGTGACCGCCGGCGCCAACCCGATGTCGCTCAAGCGCGGCATCGACAAGGCGGTGGAGCGGGTGATCGCCGAACTGCGCTCGCTCTCCGTGCCCACCGCCGGGAAGCGCGAGATCGCCCAGGTGGGCACCATCAGCGCCAACAGCGACGAGGAGATCGGCAACCTGATCGCCGACGCGATGGAGAAGGTGGGCAAGGACGGCGTGATCACGGTGGAGGAGGCCAAGGGGCTGGAGACCACGCTGGAGACGGTCGAGGGGATGCAGTTCGACCGCGGCTACCTCTCGCCGTACTTCATCACCGACCCCGACCGCATGGAGGCGGTGCTCGAGGACGCGCTGATCCTGATCCACGACAAGAAGATCAGCAGCATGAAGGACCTCCTCCCGGTGCTGGAGAAGGTGGCGCAGATGGGCCGTCCGCTCCTGATCATCGCCGAGGACGTGGAGGGCGAGGCGCTGGCGACGCTGGTGGTGAACAAGCTGCGCGGCACGCTGAAGGTGTGCGCCGTGAAGGCCCCCGGCTTCGGTGACCGCCGCAAGGCGATGCTCGAGGACATCGCGGTGCTCACCGGCGGCACGGTGATCAGCGAGGACGTCGGCTTCAAGCTGGAGAACGCGGTGCTCAGCGACCTGGGCCGCGCCAAGCGCATCGTGGTGGACAAGGACAACACCACCCTCGTGGACGGCGCCGGCGGCGAGGAGAAGATCCAGGGCCGCATCAAGGAGATCCGCGCGGCGGTGGACAAGAGCACCAGCGACTACGACCGCGAGAAGCTGCAGGAGCGCCTGGCCAAGCTGGCCGGCGGCGTGGCGGTGATCAACGTGGGCGCCGCCACCGAGACGGAGATGAAGGAGAAGAAGGCCCGCGTGGAGGACGCGCTGCACGCGACGCGCGCCGCGGTGGAGGAAGGCATCGTCCCCGGCGGCGGCGTGGCGCTGCTGCGCGCGCAGGCCGCGCTCAAGGATCTCAAGCTCGACGACGAGGACGAGAACATCGGCGTGCGCATCATCGAGCGCGCGCTGGAGGAGCCGATCCGCCAGATCGTGCAGAACGCGGGGGTCGAGGGCTCGATCGTGGTGGCGAAGGTGCGCGAGAACGAGAACAAGAACTACGGCTACAACGCGCGCACCGACGAGTACGAGGACCTGGTGGACGCGGGCGTGATCGACCCCACCAAGGTGACCCGCACCGCGCTGCAGAACGCCAGCTCCATCGCGGGCCTGCTGCTGACCACCGAGTCGGTGGTGGTCGAGCGCCCCGAGAAGGACAAGGCCCCGTCGATGCCCGGTGGCGGCGGCATGGGGGACATGTACTGAGTCCGGCGCGGCCGGTAACGGCCGGGCGGTAACCCGGTGGATGAAGGACGGCCCCGCTCCCTCGGCGACGAGGGGGCGGGGCCGTTCGCGTCGAGGCGCGTCGCCGTCCGCCTCAGCCGGCGCAGAGGCATTGGCCGCGGCATTCGCCCTTGAACGGGTAGCACAGCGCGTTACACTGCTGGACCGAGCAGCCGCGCACCTCGGCGGGCTTCGCCGGCGCGGCGAACACCTGTGTCGCGCCGAACGCCACTACCGCACTCGCGAGCGCCAGCCTTGTGATGCTTTTCTGCATCGTCCACCCTCCTGTACGTGGTGTCGACGCGCCGCCCGCGACCGCGGCCGGCAGGGATGCGCTCCGCCTGGCCTGACCATGGCAGTGAATGAGCGCTCCACGACGTGAATGGGACGCATTTGTGGTGCCGGTGACTACGGCCGCGAGATGCTGAGACCGGCGCCGGCCCCCTGACGGACCGGGCAGGTCGCGGGTGAAGTGACGGACGGCCCCGCTCCCTCGACAACGAGGGGGGCGGGGGCCGTTCCCATGGATCCCCCCCAGGCCTGCACTTCCGTTCCTCGGTGGTGGCGCACACGTCGAGAGCGGGACGGCTGCCGCTGCGGACGGGATCGCGAGCGCCGCCGAGAGCGCTCTGCACACCCTCGGACAATCGCAAGCGGAAACCATCGTCGACTCTCCGGTAGCCGCGCCGGGTACTTCGTAGGTCAGTGCTCCCGCGGCGTCGCGTATGGGAATGGCGGGAGCCGAGAGGGTTGCACGCCGCCGCCGAGCGGCTGAAGTTGAAGATCGCTGAATGGCCCATCCGTAGTCGCGTCGCCGCACGGTGCTTCTCCCGCCGCCGGCGGCGATCCCCGGCCACCGCCCGGCGGCGGCCGGATCTGCGCTCGGTGGCGGATCTCTCATCTCTCCGCTGTGATCATGAGCAAGGTCAAAATCCTCTTCTTTGCCGCCGACCCGCATTCGACACTGCAGTTGGACGAAGACGTGCGCGAGATCCGGGTCAAGGTGCGTGCGGCCGAGTATCGCGATGCACTGGAATTCGACTACCGTCTGGCCGCACGCCCGGACGACCTGCTGCAAGCTCTCAACGAAACGCACCCACGGATGGTCCACTTCAGCGGCCACGGCGGAAGCCGGGGTCTGATGCTGGTGGACCCGCAGGAGCCCAGCCCTCACTACGTGGACGCCGCGGCGCTTGCGCAGCTGTTCGGAGTATTCCGCGGCGGCATCCGCCTGGTGGTGCTCAACGCCTGCTTTTCGCTTCCGCAAGCAGAGGCCATCGCACAAGTGGTCGGGTGCACCATCGGCACCTCGGGCGCCATATCCGACGAGGCCGCGATCACCTTCGGCGCGAGTTTCTACCGCGCCGTCGCGTTCGGGCATTCCGTCAAGACCGCGTTCGATCAGGCGTGCGCCGCCCTGGCCCTTTCGCACCCCGCGGAGCGCGACTGCCCCCGCCTCGTTGCCCGGCGCGGCGTCGATCCCCGGCGGATCGTGCTGGTGCCGCCCACGAGGCGCGCGTCACGCCTGACCAAGCTTGCGATCGGTGCGGTGGCGGTCGCGGGTGCGGCCCTGGCCGCGGCGGTCTACCTGCCTCGCACGCTTCACACCGGCTCCCAGGCTGCGAGGGAGAACGTCTCCGGATCGGACTCGCTCCGGAGCGCAAGATCCTCCTCTCCCGATTCAACCGCCGCACGGGTCGCCACGCCGCCCGCCACCGCGCCGCCCGCTGCCCCGCCGATCATAGACTCCGTGTACCGGCCACCTCCCGTGGACGATTCGGGAAACCTGGTGCAGAACGGAGGATTCCAGAACCGCTTCGCGGGATGGACCCGCTCCGTGGATGGGTCCGCGGGGAAGGGGACGAACGAGATCGTGTCATTTGCGGACGCGCGTTCGGAGTACGCGCTCCATCTCACGTATGAAGGTGTGGGTAGTCTCCTGTTCGCGCAGAAGATTCCCGTATCCGGGCCTGACTACGTGTTCCGCGGAACCTTTCGCGCCTCGTCGCACGAGGGCCGGATGATCGGCTTCAGCGGGACGGGCATCGCGACGGTCATGGTGCAGTACCTGGACGGAGACGGCCGGGTTCTGGGAATCACGAGCTTCTACAACTACGTCGAGAATCCGCTTGCCAGCACTCCGCTCGTCGGCGTGCCCCGGCGTGGGACCGGTGGGAACGACGTGCACTACATCGACGTGGAGAAGGAGCGGCTCTACAAGGACTATGAGCTGGACATCCGGCGGGAGATCGAAGAAAACCTCCTCGGAGTGGTCCCTGGCCAGATACGCACGATCGCGATCGCGCTGTACTGCGGCGCCACCGACGATGGCGCCGGGGCCGAACTGTGGGCCAGCGATCTATCCTTGCGACCCAAGCGTTAGGTCGGGATCCGGAATCGGCCTGGGACGGAGCCCGTCGGGCGCCGCATGAATCCTCTTCCGCCGGCGCTCCCGCGGACCGGCAGGACGGGAACGCATTATGCGGCGGATTACGGGTGGCGCGCCGGATCGACGATCCCGCTCCTCTCCCGAGTACCCACCGGCCCGCAGAGGGCGACTCCATCCCGCGTCTCGCTCGAGCCGCGGGCGGCGCTCCGTCCCTCAAACACCGGAGGTTCGCATGCGCAAGCTGTCGCTCGCGATCGAAGACATCCGCGTCGAGTCGTACCAGGTCGAAGACGTGCCGTACGGCGCCGGGACGGTGGACGCGTTCCAGACGGAGCCGGCCTCGGTGCCGGAGCCGTGCACCGGGGTCTCGTGCACCTATCCGGTCCGCTTCTGCCGTACCTGCCACTGCGCGGCGGAGGACGGCCCCGAGGCCCCGCGGAAGGGCCGGTGAGGCACCGCCCCTGGAGGAGGGACGGTCCCCGGCGGGCGGTTCACGGCCGCTCGCCGGGTCTTCCACCGATCCTCTGATTCCGGGATCGCGACCGCCGGCGGAGCACGCCTCCACTGGCGGTCGTCCGTCCCGGGAAAGCAGGGACGGCCGGCGGGCCGGCAAGGCCGCCGCAAGGGAAGCCCCCGCGCGCGTCACCCCGGCTGGGCCGCGTCCACGCCGCAGGCGGTGGTGTCCGCGGGCACGGGGCAGGAGACGCACTCCGTGTACAGGCAGGTCTCGTTGCCGGCGCACGACGGAAAGACCGGACAGGTGCAGGTGTAGCGGTCGTACGTGCAGCGTGGGGGCGCCGCGTCGGCCGGTTCGTGCGCGTGGACCGTGCCCTCCCGGCCATCCTCCGTGGCCGTGGCGAAGGACTCGACGTGGAGATCGGTGAGGACGAGCTTGAGTGTCGGCATGCGTCCACCCTCGTCTGAACTGTGACGGGATTTACTCCTTTTAATCACATTATAGGCCCGTTTTTGCCGGTGGCAAGCGCGGACTCCCGCGGCGGCGGGCCGCGTTGCCCGCCGCCGCGCGGGCTTTCGTTGGTCACGGCACCAGGAACCGGGCGTTCACCACGCTGCCCCCGACCACGGCCTTCATGCCGACCGCGATGAGGAACGCGGCGAACTGCAGTCCGGTGGCCGAGTCATAGGTGAACAGGACCGCCGGTGACGCGCCCTCCGCCGCGGGTGAACCGGAGGGTGTAGGGCCGGCCACGCAGGCGCCGGCCGTTGGCGAGCGCCTGCAGGCCATCGCTGCTTGCGCCGAAATATGTGCACGAATGTTGCAGCCGCGCTCCGCCCCCTCACGGCGAGGGGGGCAGCGCACGCCCGCGTAGCGCTGTGATTCCGCGCGCTCTGGAAAACCGTCGCTGCACGCCGCGCGTTCGACCGGGACCGCACCCGTTCTTCCTTCTCATGCATTCGGAGGACGACATGAAGAAGCTATCGCTCACCCTGGACCAGCTGCGCGTGGACTCGTTCGACACCACGCCCGAGCTGCAGAAGCAGCGGGGAACGGTGAACGCCGAGCAGTGCACCTGCCCCACCGCCTGCACCTGCCCCGGCTGCCCCACCTGCGACCAGACGAACTGCAACCAGAACACGTGCGTCACCTGCGTGAACACGTGCCGCAACGGCGGGTGCACCCCCAACCACGTGTGCTGGGAGTGAAACCGGCGGCGCGGAGCCGCGTCCACGCGGCACGTGACGAGCGCTCCTCGCTCACGCCCCGCTGACGCGCCTTGCCGCTGCTGAGTTGCCTCCGGGTGCGGTCCCGATCGACGGCAACCTTGGCCGGGCGGCCGACGCGTGCACCGTGGCGGATCATGGGCGGTTTCGTTTTCCGGGATGGACGACCGGGAGGTGGACAGAAATCCGACACCGTCCAGAAATTCGACACCCCAGCCGCAGGGCGGCACGCCGCCACGACTCCGGTGCACGTGGTAAACGCGGGCGTACGGAAATCGGTCGCTCCACGACCCAGCGCCAGTCCGCCTCGGAATGGCGCTAAGTTTTTCAACCGTGGACATTTGCATCCTTTCCGACAGGACGGCCCGGTCTTCGCGACCGCGCGCGACGATTCACCCTCGCAACCGATCCTGTAGCTCGCGCGCCTCGTGCTGACCGACCAGGTGCAGATTCCTTCGCTTTTCCGCGCCCCCGCCGAGGGCGCAGCATCGGCCGGCGCCGCGCCCTGGCCGGGCCGCGGCGAGGCGGCCGACGTGCTGCGCGCCACCGACTGGAGCGCCTCGCCGCTGGGCCCGCCCGCCGCCTGGCCGGTGGAGCTGCGCGCCGCCGTGGAGGTGGCGATCGGCTCGCGCATCGCCATGGGGGTGATGTGGGGGCCCGAGCTGCTCTGCATCTACAACGACGGCTTCATCCCCGTGCTGGGCGCGCGGCACCCCGCCGCCATGGGCCGCCCGGCGCCGCGGAACCTGGCGGAGAGCTGGGAGACGCTGGGCCCGCTGGCCAACCGCGTGCTGGAGACCGGCGAGGCGGTGTGGGTGGAGGACGCCGAGCTGACGCTGCGCCGCTCCGGCGGCGAGGAGCCGGCGTACTTCAACTTCAGCTACAGCCCGATCCGCAGCGCCTGGGGCGGCGTGACCGGGATCTTCGTGGCCGCGGTGGAGACCACCGCGCGGGTGCTGGAGCGCCGCCGCGCCCGCGTCCTTTCCGACGTGCTCTCCGCCGCCGCGGGAGGGCAGGACTCCGCCGGCGCCCTGCGTGCCTGCGCCGCCGCCGCGGCGGGGCCGGACCTGCCGTGGGTGGCCGTCTACCGCGCGGTGGACGACGGCTTCGAGCTGGCGGCGCACGCGTCCGACGATCCGTTGGTGGAGCCGCGGGCGCGCATGCCCCACCGCGCGCTGGCGGGCGCGCTGCGCAGCGGGCGCGTGCACGAGGTGCAGGCGAGCGCGGCGCCGGGGCGCGCCGCCGCGCGGGGGTGGGAGGGCCGCGTGCTGGCCTGCCGCACCAGCGAGCACGGCGACGCGGCGGTGCTGGTGGCCGGCGCCCCCGCCGGACGCGGGGTGGACGCCGGGCACGCCGACTTTTTGCGCCGCGTGGCCGAGGGCGTGGGGATGGCGCTGCAGCGCGCCCGCCGCGCCGACCGGGCCGAGCGCGAGCGCATCTCGGTGCTGGAGCGGATGACCGACGGCTTCTTCGCGCTGGACGCGCAGTGGCGGCTGCAGCACGTGAACCCGGTGGCCGAGCGGGTGGCGGGGCGCGGCCGCGGCGAGCTGGACGGCCGCGTGCTGTGGGACGAGTTCCCCGGCTGGCTGGGCACCGCCTTCGAGCACCGGCTGCGGACGGCGATGCACGACCAGGAGGCCGCGCACTTCACCGCGCGCCTTCCCGGCGGCGGTGCCTGGCTCGAGGTGCACGCCTACCCCAGCCCCGAGGGGCTCACCGTGTTCCACCGCGACGTGACCGAGGCGGTGCGGCTGGAGCACGGGCGCGCCGAGCTGCTGGAGCGCGAGCGGGTGGCCCGCGCCGCCGCCCAGAGCGCCGAGCGCCGCCTGCGCGAGCTGGTGGAGGGGCTCGACGCCATCGTCTGGGAGGCCGAGGGCGACCCGCCGCGGCTGACCTTCGTGAGCGACCACGCGCGGGTGATGCTGGGGTACCCGCCCGAGCGCTGGGTGCACGAGCCGGGCTTCTGGCAGTCCATCATCCACCCCGAAGACCGCGACTGGGTGGTGCGGGCCTGGCTGCAGGCCACGCGCGAGCACCGCGACCAGGCGGCGGAGTACCGCATGCTGGCCGCAGACGGACGCATCGTCTGGGTGCGCGACATGGTGCGCATCTCCGCCGGCCCCGACGGCGTGCACGTGCGCGGCGTGGCGGTGGACGTCACCGCGCGCCGCACCACCGAGGACGAGGTGCGCCGCCTGGCCGCCATCGTGGAGGGCACCGACGAGAGCGTGGTGTCCAAGGCGCTGGACGGGACGATCCTGAGCTGGAACGAGGGCGCCCGCCGCACCTTCGGCTGGAGCGAGGACGAAGTGGTGGGGCGCTCGATCTTCGACCTCCTTCCCGCGGAGCTGCACGAGCAGGAGCGCGAGAACCTGGCGCGGGTGGCCGCCGGCCTGCGCGTGGCCCGGCACGACACCGAGCGCCCGGGAAAGGACGGCCGCCCGGTCGCCGTGTCGCTCACCATGAGCCCGATCCGCGACGGGGTGGGGCGGGTGTGCGGGGTGGCCACGATCGGGCGCGACGTGACCCAGGAGCGCAAGCTGCAGGCGCAGCTGCGGCAGGCGCAGAAGATGGAGGCGGTGGGGCGCCTGGCCGGGGGGATCGCGCACGACTTCAACAACCTGCTCACCGCCATCAAGGGGAACGCCGGGCTGCTGCTGGCCGAACTCCCCGGCGGCAGCCCCTGGCGCGAGGACGTGGAAGAGATCGAGCGCGCCTCGCAGCGCGCCTCGGACCTCACCCGCCAGCTGCTGGCGTTCAGCCGCCGGCAGGTGCTGCAGCCGCGCGTGGTGGACCTGAACGCCGTGATCGGCGAAACCCAGCGCATGCTGCGCCGGCTGATCGAGGAAGACGTGTCGATCCACGTGCGCCTGTGCCCCGAGGCCACCTGGGTGCGCGCCGACCCGGGGCAGGTGGAGCAGGTGGTGCTGAACCTGGCCGTGAACGCGCGCGATGCCATGGCCGGCGGCGGGAGCCTGACCATCTCGACGGGCGCGGCGGCGGTGCCGGCGGAGCCGCGCGCGGGGTGGCCGTACTACGTGGCCGCGGGCGACTACGTGCGGCTGGACGTGGAAGACACCGGCGGCGGGATCGAGCCGGGGGTGATGCAGCACCTGTTCGAGCCTTTCTTCACCACCAAGCCGGCGGGGAAGGGGACGGGGCTCGGCCTGTCCACCGTCTACGGGATCGTGAAGCAGAGCGGCGGCTACGTGTGGGCCGAGAGCACCCCCGGCCGCGGCAGCCGCTTCGTGGTCCTCCTCCCCCGCGCGGGCGAGGGCGAGGCCGCGGCGGGCCCGTCCCAACGCGGGATGCTGGGCGAGGGGTGCGGCGCCACCGTGCTGCTGGTGGAGGACGAAGAGACGGTGCGCTCGCTGACCCGCCGCGTGCTGGGCCGCGGCGGCTACCGCGTGCTCGAGGCGGCCGGGCTGGAGCAGGCGCTGGACGCGGCGCGCGGCCACCGCGGCGAGATCGACCTGCTGCTGACCGACGTGGTGATGCCCGGCGGCGGCGGCGCGCTGGTCGCCTCGGCCGTCACGCGGCTGCGCCCGGAAACGCGCGTGCTGTACATGAGCGGCTACCCGGGCGACGCGATCGCCGAGCACGGCCTCCCCCCCGGCGTGGACCTCCTCCCCAAGCCGTTCTCGCCCGAGACGCTGCTCCAGCACGTGGCCGATGCGCTGAAGAAAGGGAAGTGAGCGTGCCCGGGTCGTTCGCGCCCGATGCCCAATCGCCTCGTACTCAACGCGTGCGTCGGTGTCGCGGGAAGGAACTGAAACGGGGTCTCACGGAGGAACGGAAAAACGGAAGAACTTCGCGGGCGCGTAGTTTCCGTCCCTCCATCCCTCCGTGAGACCCCGGTAGCGGACCCGCCCGTACACGTCGGTATGGGGACGCGAGCGCTACGCCGCCTTCGCCTGGTCGTCGGCGACGATGCGCAGGAGGGCGCGCGCGGCGGCGGGGTCGAAGTGCGTGCCCAGGCCGCGCTCCACCTCCTGGATGGCGACGCGGGGATGGAAGGCGGGGCGGTACGGCCGGTCGTGGGTGAGCGCGTCGTAGAAGTCGGCCACGGCCACGATGCGCGCCTCGAGCGGGATGCGCTCCGCGCCCAGGCCGCGCGGGTAGCCGGTGCCGTCCCAGCGCTCGTGGTGCGCCGCGGCGATGCGCTCGGCCATGGCCATCAGCTCGCTGCGCCCGCCGGCCAGGATGCGCGCCCCGATCGCCGCGTGCTCGTTCATCCGCGCCCGCTCGTCGGCCGTCAGCGGGCCGGGCTTGCGCAGGATGGCGTCGGGGATGCCGATCTTCCCCACGTCGTGCAGGGCGGCGGCGCGGCGCAGCCGGGCGGCGAACGATTCGTCGAGACCCATGGCCCGGGCGATGCCGGCGGCCAGGTGGCCCACGCGGCGCACGTGCTCGCCCGTCTCGTCGTCGCGCAGCTCGGCGGCCTGGGCCAGGCGCTCCAGCATCTCGGCCTGGGCCAGCTCCAGCTCGCGGGTGCGCTCGGCCACCTTCTGCTCCAGGCGGCGGTTCTCCTCGCGCACGTGGGCGTGCAGAAAGCGCATCTCCAGCAGGTTGCGGATGCGCAGCACCGCCTCGGCGGGGTCGAAGGGCTTGGCCAGGAAGTCCCTGGCGCCGTTCGCCAGTGCCCGCTGCCGCGCCTCGGGGGTCAGGTCGCCGGAGAGCATGAGCACCGGGAGCCACCCCTCGGCGTCGAGGAGCGGGCGGAGCTGCTCCAGCACCCGCATCCCGTCCATCCCGGGCATGTGCAGGTCGAGGATCACCAGGTCGGGGCGGACGGCGTGGAAGAGCGGGAGCGCCTGGGCCGGGTCGGCCGTGGTGGTCAGGTGGTGGAAGCCGGCGCGCTCCAGCATCCGCCGCAGCAGGCGCAGGTTCGGCTCCTCGTCGTCGGCGGCCAGGATGCGGGCGCCGTGCAGCTGGGTGATGTCCATCGTCGTCTACGTCCGTCCGGGGCCGCTACGCCCCGCGTGCGTGGCCCGCGCGCGCTTGCGCGGTGTATGCAAAGTGGCTAAGTAGCCGCGTACTTCGAAATCTTTTTGCCGCCTCCCGCAAGGGCGTGGCGATCCGGAGGCCCGATGCCCCGTTCCGTTCTGCTGATCGACGACGAGCCCGCGGTGGTGCGGGTCCTGGCCCGCTACTTCGAGCGCCAGGAGTGGGAAGTCTACCAGGCCCTGTCCGGAGAGGATGGGGTCCGCACGTTCGAGGCCCAGCGGCCGGACCTGGTGATCCTGGACGTGAACCTTCCCGGGCTGTCGGGGCTGCAGACGCTGGAGGTGCTGGTCGCGCGCGGCGCCACCGTGATGATGCTCACCGGCCACGCCGAGGTGAACACCGCGGTGGAGGCGATGCAGCTGGGCGCCGAGAGCTTCCTGACCAAGCCCGTCGACTTCGCGCACCTGCAGACCGCCGCCGAGCGCGCGGTGGAGAAGGTGGAGCTGCGCCGCGCCAACGAGACGCTGGCCGAGCGGATGGAGGAGCGCAGCCGTACCGCCGTGCTGGGCGCCAGCCCGCGCATGCAGGAGCTGGCGCGGCAGGTGGAGCTGGTGGCCAGCTCTCCCCACACCTCCGTCCTGCTGCTGGGCGACAGCGGCACCGGCAAGAGCTTCGTGGCGCAGATGATCCACGCCCGCAGCCCGCGGGCGCGCGGGCCCTTCGTGGAGATCAACTGCGCGGGGCTCAGCGCCACCTTCCTGGACAGCGAGCTGTTCGGCCACGAGAAGGGCGCCTTCACCGACGCCAAGGAGATGAAGCGCGGGATGTTCGAGGTGGCCGACCACGGCACCCTCTTCCTGGACGAGATCGGCGACCTGGCGCCCGAGCTGCAGCCCAAGCTGCTCAAGGTGCTCGAGACGCGCACCTTCCGGCGCCTGGGGGGGACGCGCGAGATCGAGGTGGACGTCCGCCTGGTGGCGGCGACCAACCGCGACCTGCAGGCGGAGGTGAAGGCCGGGCGCTTCCGCGAGGACCTGTTCTACCGCCTCTCCGTCTTCCCGCTGACCATCCCCCCGCTGCGCGAGCGGAGCCGGGACGACGTGCTGGAGCTGATCCACGCCTCCTTGCGCGACCTGCACCGCCGCCACGCGCAGAGCCCGGCGGAGCTCTCGGCGAAGGCGCTGGACCTTCTCGTGGGCTATGCGTGGCCGGGGAACGTGCGCGAGCTGCGCAACGCCCTGGAGCGCGCGCTGGTGCTGGCGCGCGGCGCCGACCGCATCCACCCCGAGCACCTTCCCGAGCAGCTGCGCGCGCCGGGGGCGCCGCGGGCGCAGCGGCAGGACTGGGAGGTGCTCACGCTGGAAGAGGTGGAGCGGCGCCACATCGAGCGCACGCTGCACCTGACGGGCGGCAACCGCACGCTGGCGGCCGACAAGCTGGGGATCTCGCGCGCCACGCTGCATGCCAAGATCAAGCAGTACGGGCTGCAGGACGTGGGTCGGGACGGGTGAGCCCCAGCAGCGCGTCGGTCGCGGCGGGGTGGAAGCGCGTCCCCGCGCCCTCCACCAGCGTCTGCTCCAGGTAGTCGCGCGTCACCGGCCCGCGGTAGCTGCGCGGGCTCAGCATGGCGTCGTAGACGTCGGCCACGCGCAGGATGCCGGCGAGGAGGAACTCGGGGCTCTGCGGGTCCAGGTGATCGGCCAGGTCGGCGTGGTCGGTGCCCTGGTGCAGGATCAGCGGCGCCGCGCGCTTCAGCGCCGGCACCCCGCCCACGATCCCCGCGCCGGTGCCGGCGTGGCTGCGGATGCGCTCCAGCTCGTCCGCGGTGAGCGGATCGGTCTTGTGCAGCAGCTCCAGGGGGACGCTCGCCTTGCCGATCTCGTGCAGCACGGCCGCGGTCTCCAGCAACTCACGCTGGTCGTCGGGCACCTCCATCGCCTCGGCCAGCTGCAGGCAGAGCCCGGCCACGCGGGTGGCGTGGCCGTGCATGTAGGGGTCGCGCGCGGCGACGGTCGCCGCCAGCGCGTTCACCGTCTCGCGCTGCATCTGCCGCATCGCCTGCTGCATGCGGTGCAGCTCGCGCCACATCTCGCCGCGCAGCGCGCGCAGGTCGTGGTCCACGCGGCGGATCGCCTCCTCGATCTTCCGCGTCACGTCGCCGCGGCGGAAGGGGCGGGGGAGGGCGGTGAGTTCGGGGAGGCGGCCGCGGGCGGGGATGGTGTCGCCCGTTGCCGCGAAGGGGGCGCCGTCCTCCACCACCGCCAGGTGGCGGCCCACCCGGTTCAGCTCGCGGAAGCGCAGCACGTAGTCGATCTCGTCGAGCGAGCGGTGCGAGCCCAGGTCGCTGATCACCAGGTCGGGCACCAGCCCCTCCTCCAGCGTGCGCAGCGCCTCGGCGCCGTCGGGCACGGTGAGCGCAAGGTGCTGCCCCGCGCGGATGATCGGCTGCAGCTCGGCGATCACCTCCTTGCGATCGCTCACGATCATGATCCGTCCGCTCAGCATGGCCGCTGGTCCCGGTGAAAGGGTGATGAGCGTCCGCCTGCCTCCACGGACGCGCGCGGCCAACGCCAGAAGCGGACCGGATGTAAACAGAACGTAAATCGTTGATTTTACTTGGTTTATGGGATTGCTCGCGCGGCGCCGGAGCGTCGCGAACCGATCCGCCCTGTTCCGATTCGGTTCGCTAAGTGGTTGCGATTACGGCAGATAGATCTCCCGTCGAGATTTCGGACGGTGTACAGGCCAGGGGGCGGTGAACCACAACGGCGGAATTTCAAGTTCATCGCGGATGTAGTTGCAGCAGGTCTCCTGCTCGCTCGCACCGATTCCCGTCGACGAGTGGCTGCCGGTGGCGTCCGCGCTGAGTATCGAAATTTTTTTGAGAGACCCCCTCACGCCCCGCGGGACTCTCGGAAGGCCCGGCTGTCTCAACGGATCGATCAGGGGCGTCACGAGGCGGGCCAGGCCGCCGCGCACATCCTCCGCATCGACGGGCGGATGAGGGGTGGAGGACGATGTCGCACCGTATCCATGAAGGCCGAGGCGACGCACCGGAGGCCGCGGAAGGCCCGGGGTCCCCCTGATGACGCAGTTGGCGAAGCCTTCGCGCGCGGAAGGCGGGTGAAGGCCCGAAGAGGGGGTGCCGCAAAAAAATTTCGGTACTCAGCGCATTCCGAACCTGCAGCCACTCGTCGACGGGCCCGGCGCTGGTGCAATCGTCCCTTCGCGTCGACGAAGTTGCGACCACATCGGCGAAGAACCGGATTTCATCGGTTGCCGTTCATCCACGATCCTTGAACCGCCGTCGGCTGAACAGGTCACGCGGAGGAGCCGGAATGCACCGGAGGAACGGCGAACCTCCCGCGGTTCGCCGTTCCTCCGTTCTTCTCCGCTCCTCCGCGTGACCGCTTCGGCAGCGCCGCCACCGCCGCTGGGTTCCGGGAACCGGGATCAGCCGCCGCCGGGCGGCTCCGGGGTACCGGCGACCTTCTTCCCCTCGAGGGGCGCCGTCCCGGTCTCCTTGAGGTACGTCTCGATCGCGCTGACCAGGCCGCCGATGCCGGCCGCATCGTCCTCCTTCTTCTTTTCCTCCTCCTTCCCCTTGAGGTAGCCGGTGACGGCGGCGAAGAAGGCGGTCAGGTCGGCGGCGTCCGCGCACTCGTCGGTGATCTGCTCGATGGTGTGCAGGCCCAGCGCGCGATAGCTCTCGAACTGGCTCTCGTCGAACCACTGGTCGGCCGTGGTTTCGTGCGGGAAGAACTGCGACGTGTTGGCGTAGGCGCGCACGTCGTAGGGCACGGTCTTCTTCCCGCGGCCGTACACCGCCGGCTTGATGTAGATCAGAGTCCCGTCCCGGGCCCCGGCGTCCACCTTGGAGTAGCCCACGGTGGCCAGCGCGCAGAACACCGCCGTGGGCAGGTCCTTGCGCGGCGAGATCAGGATCGCCTTCTCGAACTCGACCGGGATGCCAAAGTCGATGCGCACCTTGCGGATGGCGTTCCCCAGGTCGGCGAAGCGGGCGTCCGGGTCCGCCGCCGCGTCGCACACCACCAGGTAGCGGCAGCGCCGCAGCACCATCTCGTAGACGCCCAGGTTCTCGAAGTGGCCGCCGTCGGACAGGTTCACGTACGGGCTGCGGGAGCTGGTCTGCCCGAACAGCTCGGCGAAGATCGGCCGCAGCGCCCAGCGCGGCCCCGGGAGCCGGAAGGTGTTGCCGCCCGGCTTTCCCGTGTTCCCCAGCCACGCCCCCAGCCGCCCGTTGAACAGGGTGAGCAGGAAGGTGACGCCCGGCGACGAGTGGAAGCCCATGTTGGGGTTGGCCGCCGCCCCCGAGATCGCCACCGCGCTCCCCAGCCGCATCCCGCCGCTGGCGCCGCCGTATTCGCGGGTGCGGCGGTAGCCATCGTGGAAGTTGCCGCAGAACAGCGGGGTCATGCTGAAGCTCTCGGCCTTGCGCTGCTGCCAGGCCAGCTTGTCGCCGCCGCTCACCAGGTTCAGCGTGGCGTTGACGCACGCCATCGGCCGCTGCCGCGGGCCTTCCGGGCTGCGGTCGTCCCACAGCTCGTGCATGAAGAAGTCGTCGGCCGGGTCGAACCCCGAGAAGGGGTCCGGCGTGCGCCTCTGGTTCGAGGCGCCCAGGTAGGCGCGCACCAGCCGGTTGCGGTACATCGCCTGCAGCGAGAAGCGGTTCACGTTCACCACACCCGCCACCAGCGAGCCGATGCCCGCCAGGCCCAGGATCATCAGCGCGAAGCGGAGCACCGTCTCCAGCGGCATCTTGTCTTCGAACAGGCGGTCGGCGCCGGTGAACCAGCGGCCCAGCACGGCGGTGCCCAGCGCCAGCGCCATGGCCAGCGCGGCGCAGAACAGCGGGACCGCCACCACCAGCAGCACCTCCATCTTCCCCGAGCCGCCCGAGGCGTCGTCGCGCCGGCCCGAGAGCGTCTTGGCGCTCTTCCCCGCCAGCCACACCACCACGCCCGACACGCCGCCCATCCCCGCCACCGCGGTGGAGGCCGCCTTCGAGAGCAGGGGCGCGATCATCACCACCCCGCTCACCGCCAGCCACGACACCGCGGCCACCATCACCCACCCCGAGTAGCGCGCCCACCACTCGCGGTCCATCTCGGCGGTCGGCGCGTGCGCGCCGGTGCCCCGCTCCGACAGGCTGGCGCCGCCCACGAACAGCGTCTGGGCCAGCAGGTGCACGGCCAGGAACGCGGGGATCCCCAGCGACACGAACGCCGGCGGGTGGTCCTTGAACCAGGGCAGTCCGTAGCGGATCACCACGAACAGCAGCACCGCGGCCGAGACCAGCCCCGACACCAGCAGCGACAACAGCTCCGGCAGCACGCGGCGCTGGCGGGCGTTCTGTGCCCGGAACACCAGCACCGAAACCAGCCACGACAGCAGCGGGCCCACCACCATCCACCCCACCGCGCACGCCAGCAGCTGGAACGGCGGCCACGGTTGCAGCACGTACTGCAGCTTCAGCCACATCCCCGCGGTGGCCACCAGCAGCACCGAGATCCAGAGCGGCACCAGCATCACCGCCACCTGCAGGCGCCCCGCGGACGAGCCGGGCCGGGCGCGCCCCGCGGCCGTCACCTCCCGCGCGCCGGCCGTGGCCCGCATCCGTTCGGCCGTGTCCTTCAGCTGTCGCTCGCGGTACAGGAAGGTGGCCAGGTGCGCCAGGAACCCGAGCCCCACGCCCGCCAGCCCCAGGTACCACGGGTTGAGCCGGTTGCCCCCCTGCACGATCAGCAGCGCCAGCTGCGGGATGGCCACCAGCGCCGCCAGCACCGGGATCACCACCAGCCAGTTGAGCACCAGGTTGCGCACGACCACCGCCACCACGGTCCACAGGTCCGCCGAGAACAGGCCGGTGCGCGGGGTGAGGTAGTTGGCGTACTCGCGCAGGTGGTCGATCGGCCCGGGCTCGGGGGCGAGCGGATCGTCGAGCGTCCTTTTTCCCATCTCGGTGAACACGTCGCCGTGCGCGGACCGGCGCCACGCCTCGAACCAGCCGGCGATGTAGCCGCCGCCCGAGACCGACGACAGGTAGTCGAAGCGCGCCAGCACCTTGCAGCGCGCCAGCGCCTGCAGCACGCCCAGGTTGAAGGTGGCGCTGCGGATCCCCCCGCCCGAAAAGCAGAGCGCCGCCAGCGGCTCGGTGGGGCTCCCCTCGTTTCCGCCCAGCTTGGTGTGCACCTGCGTGAAGATCCGCTTGAGCGCGGCGTGCCGTTCTTCGTGCGTGGCCGAATACGGCACCGCCGGCGCGTCGATCAACCCCGGCCGCAGCCGCTCCAGCTCTTCACGGTAGATCTGCGTGAAGGTGAACGGGTCGTTCGCGTCAGCCGCGGGCTCGCCGGGCGGAGGGGTGGTCCTGCCGGGCGGATCGGTGGGGTTGCCGGGCCGGGTCGTGGTCGGGTCGGACATGAACGCCTCGTGGGGTGCGCGCGCTGCGCGGGTGGGATGTCGGCGGGCCCTGGTATGATCAGATGGCCGGGAGGAGCCGGTTTGCCGCCGCGCGTAAACGAATTTGATTCCGGCGAAGGCGAAGACCTGGGGTATCTCGCGACAAAGTCTATTCTAAAAAGCGGCGAGTCGATCACTGCGTTATTCGCGGGCGACGATGCGGCCGCGCGCGGGGCTTATCAGGCAATTCACG
>Ga0207706_10001198_pt1 | contig 26203 bp, 26 predicted proteins | sample KBSC53metaG_FD_184318 | JGI IMG/M metagenome (GOLD analysis project Ga0207706, IMG submission 184318) | Corn rhizosphere microbial communities from Kellogg Biological Station, Michigan, USA - KBS C5-3 metaG (SPAdes) (version 2) | ecosystem: Host-associated > Plants > Roots > Rhizosphere > Soil ... | reverse complement strand
GCGGCGCTTTGGCGGCAATCTGCCTGTTCTTCGCTTTTTGCTCGATGATCTCCATCAATGCTGTCCGATATTCGTCCCGATATTTCTCCGGTTCCCATGCTTCGGACATGCTCTCGATCAAAGCTTGAGCCATTTTTAATTCCTTATCCGTTACGGCTGTGGCCGATCCGTTCTTTAGAATTTCCGCGCTTAAAATTTCGCTGGCGAAATGCATCAGCTCCAGGATCAGGAACAATCCATCCGGTTTTACGGCAGCCAGATGCTCGCGATTGCTAATGACCACTTTGGCAATCCCGATCTTGCCCGTGCCGCTGAGCGCCTTATGCAAGACGGCGTAGGCTTTTTCCCCGCCCTTTTGCGGCTCCAGAAAATAGGGCTTGTAGAAAAACTTCGGATCAACCTGTTCCAAATTGACGAAATCTGTGATGTCAATGGAATGAGTGGACTCGATTCGAACCTTCTCGAAATCCTCGTCTTTCATGACGACATAACGGCCGCGCTCGTACTCGAAGCCTTTTACGATTTGATCGGCCGGGACTTCCTTGGAATCGGCCTCGGCTACTTTCTTGTATTTGATCGGGCTGAGGTCGATGGAACGAAGCTGCCGGAAACTAATCTTCTCCTCACGCGTGGCCGGATAAACCGCCACCGGGATATAGACCAGCCCAAAGCTGATGCTGCCTTTCCAGATCGGACGCATGTTGCTGGAATGCCTTTTCCCACGGCAGCCTGAGTCTGTCAACCCTGGCGGTTTCGGATCTGCCGCAGCAAGATTACCTTGCAACTTCGGGAAACGGTCTGATGTTGCAATCAACCCTATGAACTTGCTTGGCAGCTTCATGAATCTGGCCGGACCGGATTTAATCGTTATCCTGCTGATTATTCTGGTTTTGTTCGGGGCGAAGAAATTGCCCGAGCTCGCACGCGGAATGGGTCAGGCGGTGAAGGAATTCCAGAAAGCAAAGGACGAGTTCAGCAACGAGCTCCACAAGGCCGGCAAGTCTGAGACAGAAACGGCCAAGTCTGATGTGAAGCCGGCGCAATTGACCGTTCCGCAAGGCGAGAGCCAGCCCTCGAACAGCGCGGTGCGCGCCGATCCAAATCAGACAGTCGCGCCCAGCGACAAAGGCGATCAGGTGTAGAGCTCACTCTGCTAAGTCCGATTTTCACCAAGGAGCTGACAATCCCCATTGTTGCGAACAGCTTTGCCAACTTTGCAAACCATCTGATGTTTGCGCAGCTATGAGATTTCTCGCTTTCATGAATATCGGCGTCCAGGAGTTGATTGTCGTTTTGCTGATCGTTTTGCTGCTGTTCGGCGCGAAAAAATTGCCTGAACTTGCCCGCGGGTTGAGGCAGGCCGCAAAGGAGTTTCAAAAATCAAACGACGAGTTCAGCGACGAACTTCATAAGGCTGGGAAGTCTGAAACGGAAACGGCCAAGACCGATGTAAAACCGGCGCAATCGACCGCTGCACAAGGCGAAAATCAACCCGGGGGCAGCGCTGTGCGTCCCGATCCAAACCAGACGGTCGCCCCGGCGGACAAAGCCGGTCAGGTGTAGCGGCTGCTTGCTCGCGCACTCATTCCGGCTCCCTTATCAACGCAGGCAAGCTTCTGTCTGCGCGTCGGAATTTGAAGGATTCGCGAGCAGAAATTCGCTCAACGCATTTGACCCGAAGCCCGAATTACGACAAAATCGCCTCCCTTATGTCCGAGCCAGATCTGCGCACACGCATCAAGGAGATGCTTGTAAAGAATTTGATGCTGCAAACGACTCCCGACCAAATCGGGGACGATCTCCCCCTTTTTGGTCCCAACGGACTTGGTCTGGATTCAATCGACGCACTCGAATTGGTGGTAAGCATGGAGAAGACTTTCGGAGTCGGTGTGCCGAACTCCGAGGTCGCCGGGGAAGCGCTCAAGACGGTAAATACAATTCACGATTACATTCTCAAAAAACGAGCTGCGATTCCGCTGGAGTTGAAGAGTTAATCGCGTCGCGACCGTCACACACCGCCGCTACAGATTAGATCCTGAAGGATTTCGCGGATATGCCGGATAGGCAGTGAGTAATGTCCAGCGCCATCAACGTAACGCGCGTTGCAATCAGGTATTCGGTTGGCAATTTCTTCCGCCAAGCGAACTGAAAATGCGCGGTCTTCCTTTCCATGCCAGAGCCGAACCGGCACATGGACTTCTTCAAGAGGAAAACCCCAGGGTTTCGCGTAGATCTGTGCGTCAGCCATCACTCCTTCGACCGATCCGCGCCAGGCGCGCCGTTGACTTTCAAAAACCGCTTCAAACGCTGCGGAATCCCGCAGACTTTCTTCATCGCATGGCCGCAGCAATAACATTTTCAGGATCAGCGGACGAAGACGAACAGGTGGCCGCAATGACAGAATCGGTCGCGCCAGACCAAATAATTTTTGTAAAAGCCGGGGCCGCCCTCGATAAAGCGCCAGCATCCAGCGATAAAGTGACAGCAATCCTTCATGGTGGGAAAGGTCGACAATTGGGGTTGCGCCGCTCACAATCGCGATTGCTCGCACTCGCTCCGGCATGGCGACGGCTGTTGCGTAAGCGTAGGGAGCGCCACCGGAAATTCCGAGGACACGAAATGCGCCAATGCCGAGATGATCGACCAGTTGCCGCACAGCTGGCGGCCAATCGCTCAATTCACGATTGGGCTGCAAACTCGAGCCACTGATGCCGGGCCGATCCGGTGAAATAATTCGGATTCCAAGATCGCGTCCGGCGTCATCTGTGAGTCGTGCCATCGTGCGCGAGCTTGGCCAGCCATGACAAAATATCACCGGCACGCCGGTCCGATCGCCATATTCCTCGAACGCCATCACACCACCGTTTTCGAGTTTAACGAAATCTTCATTGCTCATTTTTGGAGATCCTAAACGCCGCTTTTCACTGCTTTACATTGCAAGCCGGCAGACTGTAGTCCAAAGTGTGGCGTGGACGTGACGCCGTGATCCTGGCAATTATTGATTATGAACGATTACTCACAACCTGGAGCTGGAAAAATTTCGGTGCACGGCAACGGCGTAGGTGCGCCATCACCTGAAGAGGTGGAAAAGCGCGCCCGGGAAATCGCGATGATTAACGAGCGCAACCCCGATGAATTCACTGACGCGGATTGGAGACAGGCCCACCAGGAATTGTTGGGCGTGGAAAACAATACTCCGCCGGAAGAAACCCCAGATAATGCCGAGCTCACTGAAGAATGGAACGTAATCCCTAGCTCCAAGGGCCACCGCGCGCCGCGCCCCGGCGTTGAGGAAGAGGAAACTGTCGGCGAGCATCTCGTGATCGATGGCCTCGAGGAGGCGACCCACGATCAAATGCTCGAGGCACGCAGAGAAGAACTCCAACAGGAAGGTGAACTCTCTTGATCTTCGCAACCGAACCTGTCACCGACAAAGTGCCGGCCAGACGATCTCGTTTGGACGCTAGCTCAGCGCGCGCCGACTCTTTGCTCGCGCGTTTTCACCAAATCAGAAATTTCACTACCACGTTATGCGCTAACCTTGAGCCCGAAGATTTTGTCGTGCAATCAATGCCCGATGTCAGCCCGACGAAATGGCACCTTGCCCACACTACTTGGTTTTTCGAGACTTTTATCCTGAAAAAATTCGTTTCCGGATATCACGCCGACGTTCCGGATTACGCCTATCTTTTTAACTCATACTATAACGCTGCCGGCGACATGCACCGGCGCGATCTCCGTGGGTTGATCTCGCGCCCAACAGTGAGGGAAGCACAGCGCTATCGCTCCTCGATAGACGCGCACATTGATAATCTGCTTTCCGGTGCCGACGAAAACCTGATCGATGAAATTGAGCCCATTCTGATTCTAGGCTTTCATCATGAGCAGCAGCATCAGGAACTGCTGATCACCGACATCAAGCACGTGTTCGCGCAAAATCCGCTCTACCCTGTCTTCCGCGAAGGTAGGGACGCCGCGCTGCGGCGTCCGGACGGCGCAGCGCCAACGCGCCGTCCCTACCAATTCATCGATTTTCAGGAGACAACTGTCCAAATCGGTCATGATGGCGACGGATTCGCTTACGACAACGAAGGTCCGCGGCATCGGGCTTTGGTTTCCGCGTTTTCACTTGCTTCACGATCGGTAACAAATGGCGAATATCTGCAATTTATCGAGGATGACGGATACGGACGCGCCGAGTTTTGGCTCTCATTGGGCTGGATGACGGTGAATGAACAACACTGGCGAGCGCCGCTTTACTGGATGAAACGCGATGGCGCCTGGTGGAATTTTACCCTTTCCGGCTTTCGGCCCGTCGATAAATCCGAGCCAGTGACGCACGTCAGTTATTTCGAAGCAGATGCCTATGCGAACTGGGCGGGCGCTCGTCTGCCTACCGAGTTTGAATGGGAACGCGCAGCGTCCGATTGTCCGATTGAAGGAAATTTTGTCGAGAACGAAGCGTTTCATCCCCGGCCCGCGGAGGACAGGCAACCCGCCAGCCTGCCGAACTCCAGGCTTCAGCAAATGTTTGGCGACGTTTGGGAGTGGACCCGCAGTGCCTATTCGCCCTATCCAGGATATCGCGCCGCTCCCGGGGCACTCGGTGAATACAACGGAAAGTTCATGTGCAACCAGTACGTCTTGCGGGGTGGTTCCTGCGCTACGTCGCGCACTCATATTCGCCGCACCTACCGCAATTTTTTCCAGCCTGAGAAACGCTGGCAATTCACCGGAATTCGGCTAGCGCGCGATCCACAGTAATTCGGTAGGCGCGACCGCCGGGCGCGCGCCGAACGAAAGTCTCACGATGATTGCGAACTCCATAACACCAGTGCAGCCCCCTCCTGGTGCGCCACCGGCAAGTTCCGATTTTCTGTCAGACGTAATCGCGGGTCTTTCCAGCGAGCCACGCACGCTGCCTTGCAAGTATTTCTACGACGAGCGCGGCGCGGCGTTGTTCCAGAAAATTTGCGAGCTGCCGGAGTATTACATTACGCGGACCGAGATCGATATTCTGGATCGGCATCGCGCCGAGATCGCAGCGCATCTCGGACCACAGGTCAACTTGATCGGCCTCGGTACCGGCTCAGGCACGAAAACGCGGATTCTGATCGAGGCGCTCGAAAAGCCCGCCGTTTATATCCCGGTCGATATTTCTGAAAAACAACTTCGCAAATCGGCAGCTTTATTCCGGAAAATTTTTCCCGACCTGGAAATCCTGCCTGTGTGCGCCGATTACTTGCAGCCTGTTGTACTCCCTTCCACGCGCCACAAAGCGGCCCGCAACGTGGTCTATTTTCCCGGATCAACCATTGGCAACTTCGAGCCTGACGAAGCAACTGAATTCCTCCGTCGTATCGCCAGGGTCTGCTGCCAGGGCGGCGCACTACTCATCGGGGTCGATCTTCGCAAGGACCAGGACGTGATTGAGGCTGCTTACAACGACGCGGCCGGCGTCACCGCGCAATTCAATCTGAATTTGCTGGCACACGCAAACCGCGAACTCGGCGCGGATTTCGATCTGCAACGTTGGCAACACCGCGCAATTTACAACTCAGCGGCCGGCCGGATCGAGATGTACCTCATCAGCCAAATCGATCAGGCTGCTCATATCGCCGATCACACGTTCCATTTTCGTTCAGGTGAAAAAATCATTACGGAATTCTCCTATAAATACGCCCCGGAAGGTTTCGCCGCCCTCGCTCGCGATGCCGGCTTCGAGTTTCGAAAGATATGGACAGACGATGCGCGTCTCTTCGGTGTTTTCTATTTCACCTGTAGCCCCGACACGTCGGGATGACCCCGGGCGCGGTCAAGGTAGCGCATGCGTCCCGCTTGCGATCTAGTTGAAAACGCAAGCCGGAGGCTTGCGCTACTTTAATGAGCGCGCTGGTCGAACTTGTCGACGTTAGCAAGCGCTATGCGGATGCGCCGGCGTTGTATCCAACAAATCTTGCGATTGAGCGCGGCAAGACCACGGTATTGATCGGTCCGAGCGGTTGCGGCAAATCGACCTTGCTCCGGCTCGTCATCGGATTAATCACGCCTGATTCGGGCACAATTGCCTTCGACGGATCACAGATCACGTCGGCAAATATCGGGACGTTGCGTCGCCGAATTGGTTACGTCATTCAGGAAGGCGGTCTGTTTCCGCATCTGACAGCGCGCGCCAATATTCTCTTAATGGCGCGCTATGTGGGAAGGTCCTCGGAGGAAATGCGCGCGCGGCTTCTTGAATCATGCGAGATGACAAGATTTTCCGAGAATTTACTCTCGCGATACCCCATCGAACTTTCCGGCGGTCAGCGTCAACGCGTCAGTTTAATGCGCGCATTGATGCTTTCGCCTGAACTGTTGCTCCTCGACGAACCTCTGGGCGCGCTCGACCCTCTGGTGCGTGCCGCTTTGCAAAAGGAACTCAAAGAAATTTTCGCGCGCCTGCGTCAAACAACGCTCTTCGTTACACATGATTTGGCTGAAGCAGCCTATTTCGGTGATGAAATCGTGCTGATGAACGAAGGCCGCATCGTCCAACAAGGCACGGTCAGCGATCTTCGCGAACGGCCCGCCGATCCTTTCGTCTCCGAATTCATTAACGCGCAGCGCGGGCCCGCGAGTCTATGAATCGAATCAGGAAAGTACGAAAAGAGGAAACAGCTGAATCTGGAATCCAGGAAGCCAGGAACTGCGATTTCAGAATTCAATCATTCCTGGCTTCCTTGCTTCCAGATTTCCTTCTGATTTTTTCCTGTATTCCTGTCTTCCTGGTTGATTCTGCTTCTGCGGCAGACGTTGTGATCGGCTCGAAGAAATTTACGGAATCTTATGTCTTGGGTGAAATCGCAAAACGCACATTGAACGACGCCGGAATTCCGGCGGAGCATCGGCAGGGAATGGGCGGCACGATCATTGTTTGGCAGGCGCTGCGCGGCAGACAAATCGACGCCTACCCGGAATACACCGGGACGATCGCGCAGGAGATTCTGAAAACGGACCGCAAATTATCGCTCAATGAAATTCGCGAGGCCTTGGCGAAATCCGATGTGGGAGCAACCGAGCCGCTTGGGTTCAATAACACCTACGCGCTCGTCATGCGTCGATCTCAAGCGAAGCGACTCGGCGTGCGCACAATCAGCGATCTGCGAGATCATCCCGAGTTCAAGATCGGACTCACCCACGAATTTTTAGATCGCCAGGATGGATGGCAGCCATTACGCGCGCGCTATGCCCTTCCTCAACAGAACGTGATCGGGATCGATCACGCGCTCGGCTACGCGGCGCTCAAGAACAGCTCGATCGACGTGAAAGACGCCTATTCGACAGACGCAAAAATTGCGGAATACGATCTGGTCACGCTCGAAGACGATCTGCAATTTTTCCCGCGCTATGACGCGGTGTTCCTGTACCGGCTTTCGCTGCCTGCGCCAGCTATCACCGCGCTGCGCAAGATCGAGGGGACTCTGGATGAGACCCGCATGACCCGGCTGAACGCTGAAGCGGAGCGGACCAAAAATTACGCGACGGCGGCAAATCTATATTTTCAAGACGGCGTTGAATCGACAACTCCCGTAGGCGAATCATTTTGGCATAAGCTCGCGCGATGGACATTGCGCCATTTGGAACTTGCCGGGTTCTCGCTTCTGCTCGCCGTTATCGTCGGTATCCCGCTCGGTATTATCGCCAGCAGAGGCGGCCCAGCTGGCAGCGCTATTCTTGGTTTCGCCAGTGTCGTGCAAACAATCCCATCGCTCGCTTTGCTCGCGTTACTGGTGCCGCTTCCGTTTTTCGGGATCAGCGTCCGCACTGCGATTGCCGCCCTTTTCCTCTATGGGCTGCTGCCGATCGTCCGCAACACCGCGACTGGTTTGCAGGATATACCGCGAGCATTGCGTGAATCGGCGATTGCGCTGGGACTGAGCCCGATGGCGCGGTTGTGGCAAGTTTACTTGCCGATGGCGTCACGCTCGATTTTGGCGGGAATCAAAACCAGCGCCGTGATCAACATCGGAACAGCCACGCTGGCCGCGCTGATTGGAGCGGGTGGTCTCGGCGAGCCGATTTTAAGCGGACTAAACTTAAACGATAACGCAACAATTTTAGAGGGCGCCATCCCGGCGGCGTTGCTCGCATTGCTCGTGCAATGGGGCTTCGATCTCCTCGATCGCGTTTTGATTCCAAAAGGCCTGCGCCTATAGCGGCCGCTGGAAAAGCAGTCATTCCGAGTGAAACGCGAGGAACCTCACACAGGATGCTGAATTACGCTATTTCCTCAGCGTGGCGCAGTCTTCGTAGGGGAGGTCCTTCGCTGTGCTCAAGCATGACAGGTTGATGGTGTGCGTTTATTAGATTGTATGCCGATCGCGTCGATCAACCCAGCCACGGGCGAAAAGCTGAAAGAATTTCCGGCTTTCAGCGACAGCGAAATCGAGAAACGGCTCAAGCTCGCGGAGCACGCGTTTGCCCATCATCGGCGACGTCCATTTGCCAAACGCGCGCAACTCATGATGGCGACGGCGGCGATCCTTGAGCAGGAGAAGGACAAACTCGCCCGGACCATTACCCTGGAGATGGGAAAATTATTCCGCGCCGCTCAGGACGAGATCGTGAAATGCGCGCGAGGTTGTCGTTTTTTTGCCGAGAATTCAGAGCGTTTCCTGGAAGACGAGCTCGCGCAGACTGAGGCCGCGCGCAGTTACGTGCGCTACGAACCGCTCGGACCGGTGCTGGCCATCATGCCGTGGAACTTCCCGTTTTGGCAGGTCTTTCGATTTGCCGCGCCAGCCTTGATGGCTCGAAATGTAGGACTGCTTAAACACGCGGCCAACGTGCCCCAATGTGCGCTCGCAATTGAGAACGTGCTTTGTCGCGCAGGATTTGACGACGGCATTTTTCAGACGCTTCTGATCGAAGCAAAAGAAGTGGAAAAGTTGATTGTCGACCCGCGGATCAAGGCGGTCACGCTTACCGGAAGTGAAAGAGCGGGAAGCGAAGTGGGAAGCGCCGCGGCACGGCAGATCAAAAAGAGCGTGCTCGAACTGGGCGGCAGTGACGCATTTATCGTCATGCCAACCGCGGATTTTAAAGGCGCGCTGAGCACCGCGGTCAAAGCGCGCACGATCAACAGCGGCCAATCATGCATCGCAGCAAAGCGCTTCTTCGTCGCCGACAAAATCTATGATGATTTTCTGACCCAATTCGTCGAGCGCATGCGCGCATTAAAGATCGGCGACCCCATGGACGAGACGACCGAGCTTGGCCCACTCGCAACGGAACAGATTCTGGAAGGGGTCCACAAGCAAGTTCAGAAATCGATCGCCGCCGGCGCGAAACTGTTGACGGGGGGAAATCGGATTCACGGTCCGGGATTTTTCTACGAGCCAACTGTTCTTGTCGATGTACCGAGAGAATCACCCGCTTTCCGCGAGGAGGTTTTCGGTCCGGTCGCATCCGTTTTCCGCGTGCGCGATGCAGGCGAAGCGATCGAGATGGCAAACGACACCACATTCGGCCTCGGCGCGAGCGCGTGGACGAAGGACCCTTCCGAGCAGGAACTGTTCACGTCTGAACTGGAGACTGGAATGGTCTTCATTAACGCCATGGTCGCCTCCGATCCGCGCCTTCCGTTCGGCGGCGTGAAGCGATCCGGGTTTGGAAGAGAACTCGGTGCTGCCGGAATCCGGGAGTTCACAAACACGAAAACGATCTGGATTTCGTAGGAAATGGATTTTGAATCAACGATTTACCAACTCCAGGAAACGCCGCCTTAAATGGCGCGCCCGTCCCGGGATGAAAATTGCGGGATTTGGATCTGTGCGCGCATCCGCAATGGACGTCGATGGAGGAAGGGTAGCGCTGGTTCGCCAAGTTCTTGCAGTCCAAAAAAATTGAGAAACCTTGCTCCGTCGAAACCCGGCGCGGGAACGACACTGAGCGCGCCCACCAAGGTTTGCATCCCGGTTGACTTCGCACCGGACGTCCTCGCACAGGACGGCGCTTCGCAAATCAGGGAAGAAAGATGTCGGTCTCCATTGGCAGCCGATCACATCAACCCGCGCATCAGCAGCGTCAACAATCCGATCCCGAGCACAATCCGATAAATCGCAAACGGCACAAAGCCCCTCTGGCGGACCCAGTGCATGAACCAGGCTACCACGCCGAGCGCCACAACAAATGAAACCACAAAGCCAATTGCGAGGACGATCCACTGATGACCGCTCATCGTCAGTGGCGCGATGCTCGATTCGTGATGATGTGGCATTACCGTTTTGAGAAAGTCGTAGCCGGTAGCCACGAACATCGTAGGCATTGACAGGAAGAACGAGAATTCAAGCGCGGCCGGGCGTGACATCCCCGCCACCTGACCAGCAGCGATGGTACACATCGACCGCGAAGTGCCGGGAAAAATGGCGGAAAGAATCTGCGCTGCACCGATCCAGACCGCCTGTGGCAGAGTCATTTCCTCCATGTCCATGGTGCGTGGCCGCGTGAAAACAACGTCAACGATCCACATGATGATTCCACCAATTAACAGCGCCAGCGCCATAACCCATAGGTTCTCCAGATTTTTGCCGATCTGTTTAGTTAAGGCCCAAGCCGGAACAGCGGTGACGACAAATGCAATCAACGTCAGACTCAATGGATGCGTCAGGGCGGTGCGATCTCCCCGTTCGCCTCTTGGATATGTGCAGACGAACCGCACGATGCGGTGCCAAAAATATACCGGCAACGCAAGGACTGCGCCCAGCTGAATAACGATCGTGTACATTTTCCAGAAGCCGTCCTGAAGATCGATGTGCAGGAACGCTTCGCAGATTCGCAGATGCGCGGTTGAACTCACGGGAAGAAATTCTGTGAGGCCCTCGACGATTCCGAGAACGACCGACAGTAAATATTCGTGCATGAGTTGAATGGTTAAAAGGTTATAAACTTAAATGGTTACAACGGTATCGTGTGGCGCTGGTGACTTGTTGATAGCAAGCGGATTGCCCTTTGTAACTTTTTTAACTCTTTTAACCATTTAACTGCGCGAAGCCTCGCGCTCACAGCGCCTCCGTTCCGCGTTCGCCCGTCCGGATTCGCACCGCCTCGTCCACTTGCGAAACAAAGATCTTTCCATCGCCGATCTTGCCAGTCTTAGCGACACGCAAAATCGCTTCGACGGCGCGCTGCGCCTGATCGTCGGAAACGATCATCTCGAATTTTACTTTCGGAAGAAAGTCGACCGTGTACTCCGTGCCGCGATAAATTTCACTGTGCCCTTTCTGGCGACCAAAGCCTTTCACCTCGCTAAGACTCATTCCTTCTACTCCTACTGCCAGCAGCGCCTCTTTCACCGGCTCGGTTTTGAACGGCTTGATGATTGCCTCGATTTTCTTCACTGGGCGCCAAACTAGCCGAGCACTCAAAAACGTAAATAGGTAATTGGATTGGAATCGCCAATTGCCGCTATTGCGAAATTCTGTTATTTTTTTCTAATGACCGGCGAGCAGATCCGCAGACATTTCGAGGCGACTCAGTTTGTGCCATTTCGGGTTCATATGGCGAGCGGCAAGTCTGCTGACGTGCCACATCCCGATTTCATGCACCAATCGCGTGTACGAGACGGTCGAGGCAGAATAAGAGCTCTAATGCCGCGCTCGCCGACGAAAGAAATCTCGCGAGTAGGTTAAACTTTGCGTCCGAATTTTTTCTCGAGCTCGGCATGTGAAATCTGAATCATCGTTGGCCGCCCGTGCGGACAGCAGTAAGGCAGGTCGCAATTCAGCAAGTCCCGGATCAATTTCTCAACTTCGAGATAACCGAGCGGATCGTTGGCTTTGACGGCATGCCGGCAAACGGTTTTGGCGATCATCTCTTCACCCATTCGCATCGCCGAACTGCTGTTGCTCACACTCCTGAGATCATCGATCACTTTGCTCATAAATTGCGCCGGATCTAACACGTTCAAAAATGCCGGCAGGCTGTCGATCTTAAACGCATTTGGGCCGAAGCTCTCGATTCCGATGCCCATCTTTTCCAAGGTCGGCAGATTGCACTCGATCCAATCGGCATCGCGCGGCGGCAGATCGAAAGTGTGAGGAAGTAGCAGCTTTTGCGTTGGAACTCCCTGCTCTTCCATTTTTCGCCGTAATTCTTCGAAGAGAATCCGCTCGTGCGCGGCGTGCTGATCGACCAGAACAAGCCCGTTGGCACTCTCCATCAGGATGTAGAGCTTGTTGAGCACACCAATGATCTCGAATTGCTGCTGGTTGCCATCGACTCGGCTCGAAACCGGAGAAGGAGCGACATCGGGTTTGATCGCCCGGCGGGGGTGAGCGACCCCGGCTGCAGCGGGAGCAAGATGCGGCAGCTCGCGATCTGACACCTCCGGAGAAGTTGTCTCAGGCCGCAATTTTAGATCGACCGATGTTTCTTTTGGAATCGCGGGCGCTGGCGTTGCTGGCGCCCGAAATTTCTCCTGCCACTCCGTTCGAGCGCGTTCCAGAGTTTGTTGAACGCAGCCGACGATTGCTTGGCGAACTTCCGTCGGTTCGCGAAAGCGCACTTCGCGTTTCGCCGGATGAACGTTTACATCGACTGCGGCTGGATCGAGATCGAGAAAAAGAAACGTGACGGGGTATTGCCCTTTCATGAGCGCGGTGTGATAGCCTTCGCGAACAGCACCAGTAATAAGACCGCTTTCGATTGCCCGTCCGTTTACAAAACTGAGCTGTTGCGCGCGCGTCTGCCGGCTGAGCCCCGCCTGACCTATGAACCCGCTGATTTGAACCTTCCGCCGACCGCTGTCGTTTACGTGAATCAGGCGTTCCAAAAGTTCGACACCGTATAGATCCCGGACCCGATCGCGAAGCGTTCCCGTCGCCGGTAATTGAAACACGAGACGATCATCTCGTAGTAACGTAAAGGCGATCTGCGGATGGCCAATTGCCTGAAGGTGGATCTGATGCTCGATATTGCGGCTTTCGGTGTTTTCGGAGCGAAGAAATTTTCGACGCGCGGGCAGGTTGTAAAAAAGCGAGCGCACTTCCACCTGCGTTCCGGGCGCTTCACCGCTTTCACGCACGACGTCGATCTTGCCGCCATTGACGATGATTTCGGTTCCGGCAATGGCGCCATGCTCGCGCGTCGTTAATCGAAATCGCGAAACACTGGCGATACTCGGTAATGCTTCGCCGCGAAAACCCAGTGTGCCGACGGCTTGAAGATCAGTGGCCGAACGAATCTTGCTCGTAGCATGACGCTCTAGCGAAAGGAGCGCGTCATCCCGATCCATTCCAGATCCGTCGTCAATTACGCGAACGAGCGAAATTCCTCCCCGGCGAACCATGATCTCGATCTTGCGAGCTTCGGCGTCGATGCCGTTTTCGATCAGTTCCTTCACGACCGAGGCGGGGCGCTCGACCACTTCGCCGGCCGCGACCTGGCTGGCAACAGTATCTGGCAGCAGATGGATCCGGCTCATGCGATTTTCAATTTTAGTTTTCGACTGACGAATTGCGAAGAAAAACAAAAGACTGCGGGGGATGACGTATCTGCGTAGCGTTATTATCGCTCTCTCTGTGCCGGCAACGCTGAACACAATACCAAGCTGGCGGTTTCCTTCACAGCGACAGCGATCTCTGCCTTTTGACTTGCCGAAACCGGTACCGTATTTTCTCCCGAAATGATTAACGTCACAGACAACGCTGTTCGGCAGCTCCGAAGTTTGCTCGCAGCACGGCCGGAAAATTCCCGGAAAGGTCTGCGCGTGCAGGTCGCAAAGGGCGGCTGCTCAGGTCTGCATTATGAGATGGCGCTTGATCACGAAAAGGACGGCGACGCCGTAGTGGAACGGGATGGGATGCAATTTCTTATTGATGATGAGAGTATCCCGTACTTGCGTGATGCTACCTTGGATTTTAAGGATGGTTTAACCGGCGCGGGTTTTCAGATCGTCAATCCAAATGCGTCGCGGACCTGCGGATGCGGCTCCTCGTTCGAAACTGCGCGACCAGCTTGAAACGGGAGAATTTTCTCGCGTTCACGTGATGGACTATGGTGTCTCCCCATACGACGAGCCTTACGCTCGTCCACGGCGAGGGACCAATTATTTTGCCTGGACAATTGCTATTTTGCTTTTGACTGGCTTCGCTCTCGCCGCATGGCTCGGCAGTTTTTACATTTTCGATCAACCGGAGCGTCCCGACAGCTACCGGATTTTGCAAAGACTGCACAAGATTGATCAGCCGAAGCGTTTTCAGCTTACCGCGGCGCCGGCCGGCGAATTCCTCAGCGCGAAACAGATGTATGATCGCTACATCGGGATGGGAAGCGCCGAATTGGCCAGGGCCAATGCCGAACTGGCGCGCAATTACATTCGAAATTACCAGTTGGTGCGCGGCTTGGTGCCTTACGTGGTGGGCAAATACACGATCGTAGCGGCCCGGGAACTCGGTCCCGACGATGTGTTTACGTCGGGCATGGTCGCTCTCACCGCCGCCGCGGACAGTGGCGAATTGCTAATGGAGCATCTCTATCCGGCGAACCCCGAAACCCTTCCGCTGATGAAGCAAACGCTTAACGTCGGTTTGGAAGTTAAACTGGAGCGGAATCACGATATTTCTGCCGTGCTTCATGCGGAACGGTTGATGGACGGCCGCATCATGATTACTGCTGTCCCGCTGCTCTACGGAAGTTATACGGTAACGCGCGGCCTCGGGACTTTCCGGCTGGAGCCGCCGCTGAGTCTCAATCTGGTCGCAGGCTGGCCGATATTTAAGGCAGAAGAGCGCGCCACAATCGACCAACGCATTGCAGAGTTCCGCCAAAACATTGCAGCGTCCCAAGGTCGGGTTCCGATACCGGGATTGAGTCCCAGCGCAACGCCAGCACCGGCCGACAATCAACTCGTCCGCGTCGAGCAAGCCAGGCCGGTTGGAACGCCGCCGCCAGCGCCTGGTCTGGCAAAAGGTGGAAAACTCGCCGCGGCCACTCCTTTGCCAAAAGGCCGTAAAGGCAGGAAACAAAAGCTCGAATCTCCTGCCCCTGCGGTTACTCCTGCTCATCCGGTCGTTGCCCAGAATTCGCCCGCGCCAAGTGCGACGCCGCTCGCAGTCGCAGCGGCAATGACGCCGCGGATTCCGGTTGCCACGCCCGCGCCAACCTCTGCTACTACTCAAGCCCCGCCCGCGATTACTGCGACGCCGATTCCAGTTTTGCCTGCGCTGCCTGTCCCCGCCGATGCTTCTGCCGGAACTCTGGCTTCAAACGCAGGCGGCGGCAGTTGGAAAACATTTCCACCGGGGAAAATGCCGCTGGGCCGCCTTATCGGGACAGGTGATTTGCGGGACGTTGCCGAGCGCGGGCTTGCCGGTGAACGGGTGTATCTAAAAGGACAGTTCGTCGTAAATTTTTCCGATGCCAATCGTGCCGTGCTCCGTCCGCGCACAAAATTAACAGAGAAAGTGCTTCATTTGGGCGGGGGATCATCCACGCGCATCGTTGTTGAATTCCCGGCCGGTTACACCCCTCCGCAGCAAGGCGCGGTTGTCAACCGCGATGAGTTGCGCCCCTTCGAAATCACCGAAGTCCGCAAACAGGACGATGGACAGCTCAACGTTTTCGTCCGCGAAATAATGCATCCGCAATAATCGGCTCGATCGCAGAATGAATTCCGATAAATGGATAAAGGGCCTCGGAGGCGCGCCTGGAATGATCTTCTTGGAAACAAAGCGTGTCCTAGACTTGGCCGCTCAACCGCCTCCTAAGTAGGCGCTTTTCACGCGCTCGTTCGTGCGCAGCGCGCTTGAGCGATCGTGCAACATGATTCGGCCGGTCTCGAGGACGTAGCCGTAATGTGAAACTTCCAGCGCGAGGTTCGCGTTTTGTTCGACAAGGAGAATCGTGATTCCTAACGATTGATTGATCTCGACAATTTTGTCGAAAATCGTTTTCACCAAGATCGGCGCGATGCCCAGCGACGGCTCATCGAGCATCAGGCAACGCGGCTTGCCCATGAGCGCGCGGCTGATCGCCAGCATTTGCTGTTCGCCACCTGATAATGTGCCGGCAACTTGTTTCGCTCGCTCTTTTAACCGCGGAAAGATTCCGAAAATAAAATCGAAATCACTTCCGAGCTTATTTCGATCTTTGCGCAGGTAGGCGCCCATCAAAAGATTCTCGTGCACAGTCAGGTTCGCGAAAATCATTCGCCCCTCCGGCACTTGTGAAATACCCCGCTCGACAATGCGATGGGCTGGTAAATGGCTAATCTCTTCCCCCTCATAAAGAATGCTGCCGTGCCGTGTCTTCAACAATCCCGAAATAGTGCGCAGCGTGGTCGATTTGCCCGCACCGTTTGCGCCGATCAACGTGACGATATCGCCTTTGCCGACCTTCAACGAAACATCGTGGAGCGCAGTGATCGATCCATAGTTAACCGTGAGTTCTTTTAGCTCGAGCATATTGCATTCCTTTTTGCTGCTCTTTTACTTTGAGCTGTTGTCACGCGGCTTCTTGTCTTCTCCCAGATACGCTTCGATCACTTTCGGATTTTTTTGCACCTCCGTGGGAGTCCCCTCCGCGATCTTGATACCGTAATCGAGCACGGTTACGCGCTGACACATTCCCATCACCACTTTCATGTCGTGCTCAACAAGGAGCACGGCGATCCCGAACTTTTGTTTCACAAACTGGATTAGTTCCATCAACTTTTCTTTCTCACGTGGATTCATGCCTGCCGCAGGTTCATCGAGCAGCAGGAGCTTCGGCTTTGTCGCCAGAGCGCGCACAATTTCGAGGCGCCGCTGATCGCCATAGGAAAGACTGCCGCAAAGCGCATCGCGAAATTTACCGAGGTCAAAAATCTCCAAGAGTTCGTCCACACGCCCTTCGATCTCGTTTTCTTCGCGGTAAAATGTGCCCATCCGCCAAAGCGCCTGTGCGAGCCCGTGACGCAAGCGCTGGTTGAATCCTGAGCGAACATTGTCGAACACGTTGAGCGTGGGAAACAAACGAATGTTCTGAAACGTTCGCGCAATGCCGCGTCCAGCGATGGCGCTTGGCTTCAGACCAGCGATCGCTGCGTTTTCGAACGTAATTGAGCCATCAGTTGGTCGATAAACTCCGGTAATGATATTGAACACGGTCGTCTTGCCAGCGCCATTGGGACCAATTAATCCGACGAGATCTTGCGCGCCGATTTGCAAATCGAACGCCGAGAGAGCGGTAAGGCCGCCGAACCTGACGCTGCATCGCTGGAGATTGAGAAGCGCACCGGGCATGTCGATCTAAGGGGCGTGCGGCGGCAGTTTCGTTCGCTTGACCCTGGCGCTGCCGACTGGGACTCCTCTTCTCGGCAACCAGCCGAAGAGCCCTTGCGGACGCAGCAGCATCAGCGCGATCAGGACGAGTGAATAAATGATGACGCGATTCGCCGCGATGCGCCGGATGATTTCCGGAAGCCACTCATAACCCGAAACAAACCGCAAATATTCCAGCAGCAATGTGAGCAAAATTGCGGCGAAGGTCACACCGACTGTGCTGCCCATTCCGCCGAGAATGACCATGATCACAATCTCAATGGATCGCTGGAAATCGAATCCGCTTGGATTGATGTAAGTTGTGCTGTGAGCGTAAAGACCACCGGCAATGCCTGCAAAAAAAGCGCCGAACACGAACGCGGTAACTTTGTAGCGCGTAGGATTAATTCCGACGGCTTCCGCTGCGACCGCGTCATCTCGCACCGTGAGAAAGCCGCGGCCGTAAGTGGAATCAATCAAACTCACAACAACGTAAATTGTGATTGCGACAATCGAGTAAGTCCAAAACAGGGTCGTATAACTTGCGATCCCGCCGTAGCCACGTGGGCCACCCACCGCGTCCGTGTTTTGAATCAACACTCGAATGATTTCGCCGAAACCGAGGGTAACGATAGCAAGATAATCGCCCTTTAATCGCAGCGAAGGGACGCCAACAATCAGGCCGGCAACGGCGGCGGCAAGCCCGCCGGCGATCAAGACGCCTAGAAAAAGCGCGGCAACGCTGAACAAATTTGCTCCGCCAAGCGCACGGAAAAAACCAGCACTGTGTTCGGTGGAAAGATACGCCGAGACATATGCCCCGATCGCCATGAAACCAGCATGCCCCAGCGAAAACTGTCCAGTATAACCATTGATGAGATTGAGACCGACCGCGAGGATGATGTTAATTCCAATGAAGATGATAATCTGCAAATAATACGCATTGATCGCGCCGGAAAATTGCGATGCGACTGCGCTAATAATAATGGCGGCGAGCAACAGCCATTTCTTGATGTGTCGGTAGTTCATCGATGCGCTCGCGATGTGGACATCCCGGGCCTAAACCTTTTCAACCTGCACACGTCCAAAAATTCCCGCCGGCCGGAAAAGCAAAATCACAATGAGAAGCGAGAACGCAATTGCGTCACGATATGTCGAAAAAACTGAACCGCCGACAAATGTTTCTACCACCCCAAGAATAAGTCCACCCACAGCGGCGCCGGGAATGTTTCCGATGCCGCCGAGCACAGCTGCGACAAACGCTTTGATTCCGGGCAAGAGCCCCATGAGCGGATCAATTGATGGATAACTGAGCGCAAACAAAATTCCAGCCGCGCCCGCAAGTGCGCTTCCGAGACCGAATGTGAACGAAATCACGGTGTCGATGTTAACGCCCATGAGCGCCGCCGCGGTGGGGTTATTGGAGAGCGCGCGCATCGCCATTCCAAGTCTTGTGCGCTTAACGATGAAAGTTAGCGCAACCAGCAAAATAATCGTGACGATGAATGCTGCTAGCTGCGTCGTCGTGATTGTCAGCGCGCCCGTTCCCTCAAGCGCGCGATCCGGCATTAATTCGGGAAATGACTTCGGGTCCGCACCGAAGACAAACTGGCCGCCGTACTCGAGGAATAACGAGACACCAATTGCAGTAATGAGCACGGTAAGTTTTGGCCGACTTCGCAAAGGGCGATAAGCGAGTTTCTCAATAGCGATTCCAAGCAAAGCGCACGTTAGCATTGTCAGGATCAACACCGCGACTGGTCCGAGTGGTGTAAAACCCCCGGTAAAATATGGCAGAACACGTGGGCTCAGGTAGTAACCGGTAAAAGCGCCGATCATGAAGACGTCTCCATGGGCGAAGTTGATGAACCGCAACACGCCGTAGACCATTGTGTAACCGAGCGCGATGAGCGCATAGAACGCGCCTAATGAGAGGCCGTTGATGAGCTGCTGAATGAATTCGGTCGAGGACACGATGAAGTCGATCGTTGGCGAATGATGGTTAGAAGCTCTGTCGACCCTACAGTTTCCGAGACGGCAGCTCGCGCACTTGATTCGTCATGCCAAAATGCTCATCTAAAGTAAATCGTATCTATTCGTAACCCACTTTTGGGAAATCTATGCCGTGTTGGCAGGCATCCCGCTTTTCGAAAGCGAACATTCCGCGAGTTTGCAGCCGATTGACCATCAACAATCAACCTTTCAAGGAGGAACGCTCGCGACGAAGTTGGCTTTGCTTCCCTTCACCTCGAGAACGACGGCAGCTTTTTTAGCATTCCGCTTCTCGTCGATCGTGATATTGCCCGTGACGCCAGGATAATCCTTCACGCTTGCAAGCGCGTCGCGAATCTTTGTTCCGTCAGTCGAGCCCGCTGTGTTGATCGCTTGACCGAGGATCATCATGGCATCGTAACCCAGCGGTGCCATGCCATCCGGTACAGCGTGAAATTTCGCTTGATATTTTTTCACGAAATCTTGCACCTTCGGGTTTTTGTCTTGCACGGAGAAATGGGTCGAAAAATAACAGCCGTCCAAAGCGGCGCCCCCAATCTCCGTCAATTTCGGCGAATCCCAGCCGTCGCCACCGAGCAGCGGGACTTTAATGCCTAAGGAGCGAGCCTGTTTCGCAATCAATCCTGCTTCGGTGTAATAACCGGGAACAAAGATCGCGTCGGGCTGCCGGGTTTTGATTTTCGTGAGCTGTGCCCGAAAATCCTTGTCCGTGCCGCCGCCACTGTAAGACAGATCGGCCACAATCTGTCCGCCATGACTGCTAAAGTATTCCTTAAAAAATTGGGCGAGGCCCTTTGAGTAATCGCTCTTCACATCCTGCAAAATCGCGATTTTCTTCGCATGCAGATTATCTAGCGCGAATTTCGCCATCACCGTTCCTTGGAAGGGATCGATGAAGCAGACACGAAAGATGTAATCTCCTTTTTCAGTGACGGAAGGATTTGTCGATCCCGGCGAAACCATCGGGATTTTCGCGTTCTGGCAAATTGGCGCGGCTTCGAGCGAGCGCGAGCTGGAGATTTCGCCGACAATCGCAATCGCGTTGTCGCTAGCGACTAGTTTTTTGACCGCGGCGGAGGGTTGGCCCGGCTTGGATTGGTCGTCCTCCATAACGATCTTGATCTTGCGTCCGCCCAGCAGCCCACCGGCGTTATTGATTTCCTCTTTGGCCAGCTCGACGCCGTTACTCGAGTTCACCCCGAAAGTCGCTTCGCTGCCGGTGAGCGACGCGAACTCGCCGACTACGATATCTTGTGCGCTTGCTGGAAGAGCAAGTAGGCCGGCTGTTGCAAATACAAATGGAATCAGGATGTAACGGGTAAGTGTACTCATGAGCAGGCCATCGTTTAGCGCTTGTATAGCTCGCGCGCAACTCCAATGGTTTAAACAAGGAAAATCCGCACGACATCAATGAAAATTCTGATTCGCTTTTTTCCAGCGACCCTGCAGCCAATTAGTCGGTTCGCGATCGCAGAATCAATTTCCCCTCGCGAATTTCAACCGTCCCGACATCATAACTGTCCCGGTATTCGGCGAGGTATTCGCGCAGCCGTCGCGAATGATATTTCCAATCCAAGAGACCCTTCGGGACTGGCTGGTTGTTCACAACGATCCGATTTAATTGTGGGTGCTCCAAGGGTTCCGCACCGTTTGATTGGATCACGGTATCGCCATTGAAATAATAACCGGATCGCCCGAAAAATTCGCCAAGCGGTAGACTGCTCTGAAGACGGAGTTGGTTGCCTTCGATTGATACAAAAGTTTTCCAGTCCGGGTCCCAGTTCGCGGCAATCAAGATGTTAAGGTCATCCGCTGTTAGTTCGATTTCGGCCGGTTGACCTGCACGAGCCTTCTGTTTGAAATCCCGCCACCGTTCCTGAGTCGCCTGGATTTGTTCGGTTGAAGCGGCAAACTGGGGAACCGGCGCCGGCGCTTCCGAAATCGAATGCGTTTTCGCCAGCCAAAAAACACCGTGCACGATTGCCGAATGGCGCTGAAGGCCCCAGTACAAGCCGCCCAAACAGGCGACGGCCAGGACAACTCCAAAAACGACAAGAATAAGGCAGCCTCGGGCGAAACAGCCCAATCCTTTCCTCGGCGCCGGCGCCTCAACCCACGTGTTCATAAAGAGTGATCAGTGAACGATGAGCGGCGATGCTCGCGCCCTGTGGTAAAGCGGAATCCGCCGATCACATATCATTGATCACTTCCTCTCATCTTCGATTGCGCATCAATCAGTTTGTCGTAAAGCGCGCGCAACGCGTCCGAGAGCATTCGTGTGCCGGTGAGGACGGGCATGAAATTAGTGTCTCCGCTCCAGCGCGGTACGATGTGAATATGCAGATAATCGACGATGCCCGCGCCCGCGCATTCGCCAAGGTTGATGCCAACATTGAACCCCTGCGCCTTCGTCGCGGTGCGCAGAAGCGCCTGCGCATGCGCGACCAAATTCCAGAGCTCAACAATTTCATTCTCGCCGAGCGCGGAGAGCTCCGCCGTTTTGCGATACGGCACCGCCATCAAATGACCAACCGAGTAGGGATAACGGTTCATCATCAGAAACGCGTTTTTGCGCCGCGTAATCACCAGATGCGCGGCGTCATCGCTCGCCCGTGCCGCCGCTTCGAGAAAATCCCGGTCGCGCGGTTCCTTCTCGAAATACTCCACCCGCCACGGACACCAGAGCGTCTCTAATTCTTTCTTCGGAAATTCTTCCATCGGTAAGGTGACTTTTCCTGTAGGGGAAGCTGACAGCTTCCCGCTTTAGCGAGGGTAGTTTCACACAGCCCAAAGTCGAGCCAGCATTTCGCTCTAGAGCCCGAAAGCGTTTGGATGCAAGGCTGCGAATCCACTTGTAGCGGTCGCCTTCACGTTCTGGGGAGCGCACGTGCGTCGCGTGCTGGCGAATGCCACTCGCGTTCCCAACAGCGGCGACATTCACGTTGGCCGCTAAATAGGTAAGAAATGCCGTGATCTCTGCTTCGGCCATTTCGGCGGGCTGATCGCTTCATGCGCAGAGCAGCGGCAGATAACCGCCGCGGCGCGGCTACCGAGAGCGCTTCCATATGCCAATGTTCCCGCCGACCCCGACTGCGCGTTGAGAAAGAGCGGATCTTCAAAGTCAACTTCGTTGGCGCCGCCGACGCGATCCTGTCGCCACGATTGGCCGCCGTTTCTCGTCTGAGCGACAAAGCCATTCCAGCCTGCGATCTAGGCGGTCGTCGAGCTCAGTGCGGTGACCCCAGTGATGCCAGTCACTGGCGGAGCACCGACGTTCTGCGGTACCCATGTCTCGCCGCCGTCGGTTGTATGCAGGACGAGACTATTCGATTACAACCTCTGAGCCGGTTGGACGGTTGGAATTCTAAAAAAGTGACAGCCGCGTAACTTATCTCTTGTTGCCAACGAAAATCCCGCAGTACTTATTGCACTCCATTGAAAGCACATTCAGTTCAAGCCAATCGCGCCGGAGCAGCGTTCGCCTGCTTTCGGCATAAACGTTTTGTCGCACTCAGTCTCGGCGTTGCCGCCCTGCTCACACTCTCCAGTGGAAACGCAGCCGCTCAGACACGCTTCCGAGCCTTTCCGATCCGGGAAGGATCGCAGCCGTTTGACATTACGATGGGCGCGGACGGGAATTTCTGGTTCACTCTTTCCAACGGCAGCAAGGTCGCGCGCATCACGCCGCATGGCCAGATCAGCTACTTCAGGACCCCGAGCCTGAGCAACCCGGCATTCATCACGCCGGGGCCAGACGGCAATATCTGGTTCGGCGAAGGCTCCACTGGAAAGATCGCCTTTGTCACCCCGGCGGGCGACATCACCGAGCTGCAATTCTCCTTTTTCGGCGTCAGCGTGGGCATCACAACCGGCTCCGATGGCAACATCTGGTTTACCGACCAGACCGATCACGCCGTCTGGCGGTACGATCTCTCCAGCGGAGTCTTTACGCGATTTACGACGCCGACGCCGAACTCTTTTCCGGGCGACATCACAACCGGGGCGGACGGCAACATGTGGTTTACCGAGCAGGCGGTAGACAAGTTCGCCCGCATCACCCCGAACGGTGTTATCACTGAGTTCACCGGCGTGAGTTCGCCCACCTCGGTGGCAGCCGGACCTGACGGCAACATTTGGGTGGCGAGCGCCTTTGTCCCTCAGGTCGCACGCGTCACTCCAGCCGGCGATATCACCCTCTTCCCGACCCCAAGCCAGCCGTCCATTATCCGCCCGGGAAATCGCGACGAGCTCTTGTTCACCGAGTTCAGCGCCAGCAAGTTCGCGTCGATCACGACGAACGGAGTCGTGACCGAATCGGCGGAATTCGTCCATAGCTCCCCTGAAGGCATTACCGCCGGCACAGGCAGTCAAGTGTGGTTCCTGGGCGTAGGCACTAACCGAGTCTACGAGGTAGTCGGGCCGCACTAAGAGCTCGCGAGATTCCGGGTAGGTCCGATCCCTACCGACCACCTAACGAGAAGTCCGGCTCGGAGCCGTCCGGCGCTCCTGGAGGGTAACGACCCCGCGGATCACGCGGATTCGCGGATGACCCGATTGAGCAGCTTCTATTGGCTTGCTCTCAGTCGCGAGAAACAGATATACCGTCGGCATGATTGCGTGTTTATCGCGATCACTGCTGATTGCGGCCCAGGGATTTCACTTCCAACCCGGGAAGCGGCTACATCCTCGAAGTCTGGGAGCGGAAGAAGAAAGAGTATTCACGGGACGGATGGTTTCTCTTTATCGAGAGTTTCTCCTAAGGGAAAGCCGAAATAGGCGAAACACACTCTCGTCGAATTGTAGTTAGATGATTAGCGACCTCATCGAGCGGTTTAGCTATCGGTTCGATCTTTGGCGCCGACAGCTTCGAGAGGATTCATTCTGGCGCGGCCCGTGGCCAGAGCTATCACCTGAGCGGCGCGATCGTCTATCTTTCTTCTTGGATCATCCCAAGCGCGCCGAGCTCCTGACAGAACCTACCCTGAAGTCAGTGGGCAGTTTGGCCGGAGCTTATTTCGGAATCATCGTTCTCGCATCACAGATTTGCCTGTTGATCGCCAGATTTATTCCGTCGGCTCGGTTTACTCTCGGCGTGATTTTTCTTGTGTTTACAGGTCTCTGGACTGTTGTGATGATCTTCTCTGAGATTGATCTTCGCAAGACTAGGAAGCTGTACCGTGAGCAGCAAGAGACCGAATCATCTAACCAATCGGTGGAGCTAACCGCTGGCCGGCAGGACGACCAAGTTTCCATTCATGAACCACCCTTCACTTCTAGCATACCGCCGTTCCGCCAGCGGTAGCTCAGCTCCGTCTCGTTAGGCGTTTAGATTGATCCTCGAAAATACGATGCAAGAAGACGTGATAAAATTGGAAAATGAATTCGCGCGATCGGTTGCCAGTAATGATGTGGACGCGCTCGATCGAATCCTCGCCGACGAGTGGATCATCATTGACCCCGATGGAAGCATCATCGACAAGGCCCGCTTTCTCGGAGTGATCAAATCCGGTGTTTTGTCGCATGAATCGATGGAGTCCACGGACCTGAGAGTCCGTCTCTACGTAAACACGGCTGTGGTGACAGGACTCACGACCACCAAAGGGAAATTCATGGGACAGGATTTTGCCTCTTGTGAGCGGGCGACAGATATTTTTGTGAAGCAAACCGATCGCTGGCAGTGCGTATTAACGCAGTTAACGCGATTCGCGAAAAAGTGAAGGTTGGAGCGATAACATGCGGCCTTCCGACAGATAACGCGCCAAGCTTGGATGCGCCGCCGTTAATGACACACGTTAGGCATGCGTGAATCACACCAAAGTACATGACGGGATGAAAAGAGCAGTCGCTGCAGCGCTTTTTTGCGCCTGCGCAGGGGTTGCAAGCGCTGCGCCCAACTTCAGGAAGCAGTTGTTGGAGCATCACGGCACCACGCGGACGTACTACCTTTCAGCTCCGAAAGACCTGGCTGGTGGCGAGAAGCGTCCGCTCGTTCTCGCCTTCCATGGTTCAGGCGGTGACGGCGCGATGATTGTCGACAACTGGGCCGAGCTTGCGGAGAACGAGCGCTTCTTTGTCGCGGGGCTCAAGTCACTTGATCGATGGAATTGGACCATCCCCGCAGACGGGCCAGATCTCGTCCATAAGTTGACGGAGACTTTACTCGCGAAGTTGCCGATTGACTCCTCGCGGATCTACTTGTTTGGACACTCCGCGGGTGCTGTCTTCGCGTTGAGGCTCGGGCTCCTCGAGTCCCAGTACTTCGCAGCCGTTGCGGTCCACGCGGGCTCCTTCCGAGGCTCAGCCGACTTCGCGACGGTTCAGATGGCGCGACGGAAGCTACCGGTGCTCATTATCTCCGGCGATCGAGACCCGATCTTTCCGCTCGCCTCAGTCAAGTCCTCGGTCGCAGCCATGCAGGCTGTGGGAATCCCAGCTGAGAGCTTCATCATGCACGGGGACCACCGGTATTACGCTCTGGCTAACTCAATCAACGCTCGCGCGTGGGAGTTCCTTAAGAAGCAGTCATTGAAAGCGACGCCGCGGTATGAGATGTACGCCTTGCCGTGAGAGCCGCCGCACTCTCGGAAAATCAGAGTGTGATCAAAACGCATCGAGCGAACGACCACTTGTAAGCCGGTATTTGCCGATAATGTCAGACGCTAGGCGCGGCTTCGCATTTGTGACACGATTCATCATTGTAATCTTCGTCCTCGTGCTCCTGCCATGTTCGGCGTCTGCCAAGCGTGCGGCACCAGCCAGGGTCGAGCCGGTGATTCAGGATGGCATTCGATACGTGGCGCCGAATGACGACGGTCGTCGCGCATACATCGAAGCGTGGGATGGCCGGACGAACAAAAAGCTCTGGGAATTAACAGTCTTTACCAACCGCATCGATCCAAAACTGGAGG
>Ga0207706_10001195_pt1 | contig 26205 bp, 22 predicted proteins | sample KBSC53metaG_FD_184318 | JGI IMG/M metagenome (GOLD analysis project Ga0207706, IMG submission 184318) | Corn rhizosphere microbial communities from Kellogg Biological Station, Michigan, USA - KBS C5-3 metaG (SPAdes) (version 2) | ecosystem: Host-associated > Plants > Roots > Rhizosphere > Soil ... | reverse complement strand
CCCACCGCCGGTGATATGCGCCAATCCCTTGATTTTGCCAGCCTGAACCAACGGAAGAAGTTCACGGACGTAGATTCGTGTGGGCTCGAGAAGGACCTCTGCGAGCGCGCGCCCGCCTTCGCCCGGCAAGGCCTCTTCGAGGTTCCAGCCCTCCTGCTCGATGATCCGTCGCACGAGCGAAAAACCGTTGCTGTGCACGCCCGAGCTCGCGAGGCCGAGGATCACGTCTCCCGGCCTGATCGCTTCGCCCGTGAGCACCTTGTCCCGCTCGACCGCGCCGACGCAGAAGCCGGCGAGGTCGTAATCCCCCTCGGAATACATGCCCGGCATCTCGGCCGTCTCGCCGCCGATCAGCGCGCAGCCAGCCTGGCGGCAGCCTTCCGCGATGGAGGCGACGACCGCCGCGGCGACCCGGTTGTCGAGTTTCCCGGTCGCGTAATAGTCGAGGAAGAAGAGCGGTTCTGCGCCCTGCACGATCAGGTCGTTGGCGCACATGGCGACGAGGTCGATTCCGACGCCGTCGTGCCGCCCCGTCTCGATCGCCAGCTTGAGCTTGGTCCCGACTCCGTCATTCGCCGCGACAAGCAACGGATCCGAATAGCCCGCAGCCTTCAGGTCGAAAAATCCGCCGAACCCGCCGAGTTCGGCGTCAGCGCCAGGACGCGCGGTCGAGCGGGCGAGGGGACCGATCGTCTTCACCAGCGCATTGCCGGCATCGATCGACACTCCGGCGTCGGCATAAGTGAGTGGCTTTTGGCTCATCCGCGAGGGCAACTAGAGACAAGCCGCTTGGATTTCCACGCCGTTGTCGCCAAAAGACCCACGAATGCTGCGCCGCCGTCTCGTCGTCCCTCTCCTAGCCCTCCTCGCCGCCCTCGGGATCGGTGCGGCGGTCTATGCGCAGCTCGAAAGCACCGACCGGGGAATCCTTCCCCTCGACACTTCCAAGACTCTCGAGATCGGCGGAATCCACGTCGATGTCGGCGGCAAGACTGCGCAGGACGCGCGCTATGCGGGCTGGCGGGTTGCACAGCGGATCGGTTTCCGCGCCTTGTGGGCGAAGATGCACAATGCGCCGATCAAGCAGGCGCCTAACCTGCCCGACGGTACGCTCGACCAGATCGTGGCCTCGATCAACATCGATCGCGAGGAGATCGGGCCCAACCGCTACATCGCGGACCTCAGCGTCGAGTTCGACCGCGGCCGCGCCGCGCCGTTCCTGGGAGTCGAAGGCGCGCAGGTGACGGAGCATTCGGTCCCGATGCTCCTCATTCCAGTCACCGTGACTGCAGGCACCGAGACGAGCCTCGAGGTCCGCAATGCCTGGCAGCGCGCCTGGGCGCAGTTCCGGACGGCACAAAGCCCGATCGATTATGTGCGCGTGAGCGGCATGGGCGCCGACCCGCTGCTGGTGAATGCAGCGCAGACGCGGCGCCCCGGGCGCGGCTGGTGGCGTGCTCTGCTCGACATGTACGGCGCCCAGGACATCCTTGTCGCCGAGGTGCAGCTTCAGCACGCCTATCCGGGCGGGCCGGCGCGCGGCCGGTTCATCGCGCGGCATGGGCCCGACAATGAAGTCGTCGGCGGCTTCACGCTGACCGCTCCGAACAGCGATGCGATCCCGGCGATGATGGAGCAAGGCGCCCGGCGCATCGATGCGCTGTTCGCACAGGCGCTCGCGGCCGGCGAACTGTCCCGCGACCCGTCGCTCAACCTGCCTCCGCCGCCGGTTCAGGTGCTGCCGGTCCAGGCGCCTCCGAAGCCCGCCAATGTCGTCAACGCCTACCAGGTGCAGATCACCGGCAACGACGTCACCATCTACAATTTCGCGATGGCGCACTTGAGAACGCTGCCAGGCATCGACTCGGCCACTCCGCAGCAGATCAACCCGGGCGGCACCAGCTACGTGCTGGTCGCCTACCACGGGAATATCGCGCAGCTTGCGGCGGCGCTTCGGGCGCGCGGGTGGATCGTCGATTATGGCGGAACGGTCGTGCGGATGCGCTCGGCCAGCGACAAGCCGCCCGCGCTTCCGCCGAAGCCGGCGCCGGTAGCGCCTCAACCGGTTCCGCAGCCCGCGCTTCCGGCACAGCCGACGGCCAACCAGACCTCCGGCGCGACCCCATGAAGCAGAGGCCCGACCAGATCGCGCTTCCGCTCGACTGGCCGCAAAGCGAAGGTGACGCCCGGTTCATCGTCTCCGAGGCCAATCGCGAGGCGTTCGAGCATTTCCGCAAGTTCAGCATCTGGCCGGTGAAAGCGACCATCCTGACCGGACCGCGCCGATCGGGCCGGTCCCTGCTCGCGCGAAGCTTCGTCGAGCGGGTCGGCGGGCGGCTGTTCGACGATGCCGAGCAGCGCGACGAGGAAGAGCTGTTTCATGCCTGGAACCAGGCCCAGGACACCGGCCGGCCGCTTATCATGGTCGCCGATGCGGTCCCGCCCACTTGGTCGCCGGCGCTGCCGGACCTCAAGACACGCCTCGCGGTCACGCCGGTTACGCGGATCGGCCATCCGGACGACGCACTGTTTGCAGCGCTGATGCAGCTTCACTTCGCCGATCGCGGGCTTCACATCCCGCCCGACGCATTGCGGTTCATGACCGACCGGCTGCACCGCGATTACTGGACTGCGGAGCGGGCGGTCGAGGCGGTCGACCGGTTCGCGATCGCCGAGCGCGCTCGGCTGTCGCTGCCAACGGTCCGGCGAGCGCTCGCCGAGGCAAGGATGATCGGCGAAGCGGCCTAAGGGTCCAGACCCACAACCGGCAACGGTCGTGACCGAGCGGAAAGCCGCCCGCCGCTTCGCGGTCGGCCGGAGAAGCCCGCTGGACGTCGTCGCTTGCTTGCGCGTAGCGTCGGCTACGCGTCTGCGCCGCGCTCCTTGCCAGCGGGCTTCTCCGGTCGATCCCGACCATTGCCGGTTGTGGGCCTGGACCCTCAGCCGCAGCGGATCTTCGTGATCTTGTCCGCGGCGTCGAGCCAGACGGTGACCCGGTCGGCGCGGAAATCCATCGTCAGCATGATGCCCGGCGGGGCCCAGCGCAGCACTGCGGCGTGGGACACCTGCTTGATCTGCGCGCCCACGGCGTCGGAGCGCGTTTGGCCGACGAACTGGTCGGTCCCGTCCTGCCTGCAAGTATGCCCCGGAGTTTCCCCGTGGACCGGCGTTTCCGCCGGTGCCGGAGCGGTCGAGCACGCGCCCAGCAGCACCGGAAACACAACGAGCATCTTACGCATCGACAGTCTCCTGCTCGCGCACCCGGCTCATCTTGAGCTTGCCGTCCTCGATGGCGAAGGCCAGGCGGCCTTCGACCAGGTCGAGCGCATCCTTTCCGAACAGCTCGTACCGCCATCCGCTCAGAATCTTGAGCTTCGTCCGCACGCCCGCGGCAAGCGCCTCGAGATCGTCGGAGCGGGCGATCAGCCGCGCCGCGACGCCTGATTCCTTGGCGCGGATCTTGAGCAGCAGCTTCAGAAGGTCGCTGACGAGCGCGGCGTCCTTGGTCAGGCCGGGGCGGCGCGGCTCGCGGTCGGGCAATTCGTCCTGGTCGAGCGGCTTTGCGGCTGCGAGCGCCGCCATCAGCCGGCCGCCGATGTCGTTCGTTCTCCAGCCCGCGGAAAGACCGCGCACTTTTCCCAGGTCGTCCTGCGACTTTGGCGGGTGGAGCACGATCTCGTTCAGCGTGTCGTCCTTGATGATCCGCCCGCGCGGAAGATTCTTCGAGCGTGCCTCGGTCTCGCGCCAGCCGGCGAGCGCCTTGAGCCGCCCGAGCACCGCCGGGTTGCGGCTCGGAAGCTTGAGGCGCTTCCACGCATCTTCGGGCGGGAAGGCGAAGCTCGATGGATCGGCCAGGCGCTCCATTTCCTCGTCCAGCCAGGCGCCGCGCCCGGTCTTCTTCAGCTTCTCGACCATGCGTGGGAAGACCGTAGCGAGGTGCGTAACGTCGGCGATCGCATAGTCGATCTGGCGCTTGTCGAGCGGCCGCCGGCTCCAGTCGGTGAAGCGCGCGCCCTTGTCGAGGCTGTGGCCGAGCAGGCTTTCGATCAGGTTCGAATAGCCGATCTGCTCACCGTGCCCGAGCGCCATCGCGGCGATCTGCGTGTCGAACAGGGGGTGGGGGACCTTGCTGGTCAGATTGTGGATGATTTCGAGATCCTGCCCGCCGGCGTGGAAGACCTTCAGCACCTCCTCATTTTTCACGAAGAGGTCGAGGAGCGGCTTGAGCTCCAGGCCGTCGGCCTTGGGGTCGATCGCCGCGGCTTCGTCGGGGCTTGCGACCTGGATCAGGCAGAGGTCGGGCCAATAGGTGTTCTCGCGCATGAACTCGGTGTCCACGGCGACAAAGGATTGTTCGGAGAGCCGGTCGACGAGGGCCTTGAGGTCTTCGGACGTGGTAATCAGTGGATGGATGCGCATGAGTCTGCGAGGGCCATAGCTCCGCCCTCGCGGGTTGACAAAAAGCTTTGCGGCATTGAAGCGCGGCGCGCGTTTTTCTCCACAACTTTCCGCTTGAGCCGAGCCCAATTGATCATGCACGCCTATCGTACCCACAATTGCGCCGAGCTGCGCCGCAGCGACGTCGGCAAGACGATCCGCCTCTCGGGCTGGGTCCACCGGAAGCGCGACCACGGCCATCTGCTGTTCGTCGACTTGCGCGACCATTACGGGCTGACGCAGATCGTCGCGGACACGGAATCGCCGGCGTTCAAGACGCTGGATCGCCTGCGCGTGGAATCGGTGGTCACGGTGGAGGGCGACGTCGTCGCGCGCTCTGCTGAGACGGTGAACCCCAACCTTGCGACGGGCGAGATCGAGGTCCGCGCCGGCGAAGTCACGGTCCAGTCGGCGGCCGCCGAGCTGCCGATGCCGGTCGCCGGCGAGCAGGATTATCCCGAGGATATCCGCCTCAAATACCGCTACCTCGACCTCAGGCGCGAGCAGGTCCACGCCAACATCATGCTTCGCTCGGCGGTGATCGCATCGATCCGGCGGCGGATGATCGACCAGGGCTTTACCGAGTTCCAGACGCCGATCCTGACGGCCAGCTCGCCCGAAGGCGCGCGCGACTATCTCGTCCCGAGCCGGGTTCACCCCGGCAAATTCTACGCGCTTCCGCAGGCGCCGCAGATGTTCAAGCAGCTGATCATGGTCGCGGGCTTCGACCGCTATTTCCAGATCGCGCCCTGCTTCCGCGACGAGGACGCCCGCGCCGATCGCAGCCCGGGCGAATTCTACCAGCTCGATTTCGAGATGAGCTTCGTCACGCAGGACGACGTCTTCGCGGCGATCGAGCCGGTGCTTTCGGGCGTGTTCGAGGAATTCGCGAACGGCAAGAGCGTCACTCCGGCGGGCGAATATCCTCGCATTCCGTATAAGGAAGCGCTTCTAACGTACGGAACCGACAAGCCGGACTTGCGCAACCCCCTCGTGATCACCGACGTTTCGGAGCATTTCAAAGGCTCCGGCTTCGGCCTGTTCGCCGGGCTCGTGGAGAAGGGCGCGGTCGTGCGCGCAGTCCCGGGGCCCGGCACCGCCGAGAAGAGCCGCAAGTTCTTCGACGACATGAACGAGTGGGCTCGGAGCGAAGGCTTCGCGGGCCTCGGCTATGCGACGCGCAAAGGCGGCGACTGGGGCGGGCCGATCGCGAAGAACCACGGCGAAGAGGGCATGAACCGGATCGCCGAGGCGATGGGCCTCGGCCCGGACGACGGAATCTTCTTCGCCGCGGGCAAGGAAGAGGATGCCGCCAAGCTGGCCGGCGCCGCGCGCACCCGCGTCGGCGAGCAGCTCGGGCTCATCGAAGAGGGCGCGTTCCGCTTCTGCTGGATCGTCGATTTCCCGATGTTCGAGTATAACGACGACCAGAAGAAGATCGACTTCAGCCACAACCCCTTCTCGATGCCGCAGGGCGGGATGGAGGCGCTCGAGGGCAAGGACCCGCTCGAGATCCTCGCCTGGCAGTACGACATCGTGTGCAACGGCGTGGAGCTGAGCTCGGGCGCGATCCGGAACCATCGCCCGGACATCATGTACAAGGCGTTCGAGATTGCCGGCTACACACGCGACGAGGTCGACACCAATTTCGCGGGCATGATCAACGCCTTCAAGTTCGGCGCTCCGCCGCACGGCGGTTCCGCGCCGGGCATCGACCGGATCGTCATGCTGATCGCCGACGAGCCCAATATCCGCGAGGTGATCCTCTTCCCGATGAACCAGAAGGCGGAGGATTTGATGATGAACGCTCCGTCCGAGGTCATGCCGAAGCAGCTCAAGGAGCTGAATATTCGAATCGTCGGAGACGCGGCGCCCGCTGCGGCGAAGGTGAACCCCGCCAAGGTCGTCGCGCCTGAATAACCGCTATTCGGGGTAGCGGATCGCCATGATCTCGTAGCTCTTCTCGCCCGAGGGGAGCCGGACGATCCGTTCATCGCCGATCTTGGCTCCGATCAGAGCGCGGGCGAGGGGAGCGCTCCACCCGATCCGTCCTGCCGAAGCGTCGGATTCATCGTCGCCGACGATCGTCACGGTGCGGCGGCTGTCGTCCTCGTCCGCCAATTCCACGGTCGCGCCGAATCGGACCTGATCGCGCGCCAGCTGCTTGGCGGGATCGACGACCTTGGCCTGCTTCATGATTTTCGCGAGATAACCGAGCCTCCGGTCGATCTCGCGCAGGCGGCGCTTGCCGTAGATGTAATCGGCGTTCTCGGACCGGTCGCCGAGCGACGCCGCCCATGACACGGTCTCGACGATCTTCGGCCGCTCGATCCCGAACAGCTCGTCATACTCGGCGCGGATTCGCGCGAGTCCTTCGGGGGTGATGTATCGATCGGCCACCGCCGCCGACTATCAGCCCGGCCGGTCCTTCCCAAGATAGCGCGAGACATGCATCGCCGAGCGCTGCGGCTGCGACGAGCGCATCGAATCATAGACGACGCTGTTCTCGATCACGCGCTGCACATAGCCGCGGGTCTCGGTGAAGGGGATCGCCTCGATCCAGGCGACGACGTCGACGTTCCCGCGCGGATCGCCATATTGCCGCACCCACTTCCCGGCATTGCCCGATCCGGCGTTGTAGCTCGCGACCGCAAGCGGCACATTTCCGTCCCAGATGTTGAGCATCCGCTGGAAGTAGGCCGACCCGATCGAGACGTTGTAACTGGGATCCGTGAGCAGCCGGTAGCTGTCGTAGTCCACACCCATCTTCCCCGCCTGCTCGCGCGCCGTGCCGGGCATCAGCTGCATCATCCCGCGAGCGCCGGCATGGCTGACGGCATAAGGATCGAACGAACTCTCCTGCCGGCTAATGCCGTTGGCGAGCGACCACAGGCTGTTGGAGACCGAGGCCGACACATAGGGGTAGGCCTGGCGGAAGTAGAAGCCCGAGCCCTGAATCCGCGCCATGCGCGCGACCCAGACCGGCAGATCTTGCCTCCGGAGCTGCTCGCCGAGTTGAAGCGCGAGGTTCCGGTCGACGTCATTGTCGAGTGAGGTTGCGAGTGCGCGAACGAACAGAGCCTCCTCGGTCGGGCGTCCCTGCTGCGCGAGCAGACGGAGCGCCTGCACCAGCCGACGGCTGTTGAACGCGGACCGCTGGACCGACGTTGTCGTGATCTGGGGAAGCGCGGCCGGGGGCGGCGGCACCGCGCGGCCCAGGCGCTCGAGCGCCAGCTGCCCGTAGAACAGGTCCGGATAGGCTGCCGCGCGCTGGAAGTAGGTCGCGGCGGTCTGGAACTGGCCCGCTCCGAGCGCCGCCCGGCCCGCCCAATAATCGCCCTTCGTCTGCACCTGAAGCGAGCGCCCGGCGCGGGCGTAGCGGTCGAACATCGCCTGCGCGCTCGAGGGCTGGCGCATGCGCTCCAGCGCGATCCTGCCGCCGAGCCATGCGAGGTCGGTATATTCGTCGCGAACCCCGAGCGGCTGGTCCGCCACGTCCGCTCCGGCGGGTAGCACATCGTCGATCTGGCGGGTGATGTTGTAGACGGTGTTCCAGTCGCGGTCGTTGGCGGCATCGACGGCGATCAGCTGGAGCATCTCATAGAAGCGCTCCACGTCCGCCGGCTTGTAAGTGAAATGGTGCGTGCGCGCCGCGAGGTCCTGCGCGGCATTGTCGTAATTGTGATCGCGAAGGTAGCGGGCGCGGTCCATCATCAGACCGGCGTCGCTAGTGACGCTGCCCATCACTGACTGGTAGCGACTCTCGGCATCGGAATCGCCGTTCTGCATCGCGATCCGCGCGGCGAAGGCGGCCTGACGCTCGGGGCTCGCGCTGGCGAGGAAGCGCGCGGCAGCGTCTTCCTTCTTGTCGAACAGCAGGGAGTCGATGCGCCTATCGCTATCGGCCCGCGTGAAGCTGCCGCCCCAGCGGGCCCAGATCGCCTGCTCGTCGTCGCTGCCGAGGTCGGACGAAGCCCAGGCGCTCCGCGCCGCGGCGAGCGCATCGGGGCCGCGCCCGCTGGCCGCATAGGCCTCGGCGAGCCTCGCCCAGCCGTTGCCGGACTGCGGCTTGTCCTTGGCGAAGAAAGCGATGACCGCCGCCGCATTCTCGCCGCTGTGCATCGCCTTTTCGGCCCAGCGCCGCATCTTGCCCTCGTCCGGCCAATCGGAATTGGCGTTCAGGAAGGCCGCGTAGTCGGCGAAGCTGTAATTGTCGCTCTGGCGAAGGCGCCGCCACTGGTCGAGCGCGTAAGCGACGCTGGGCGTTGCGGTGTAGCCCGGAGCGGTCGTGTAGGCGGTCGGCGCTGCATATTGTGCAGAGCTCAACGGTGCAGTCGCCAAAAGGATTGGCACAAATCCAGCAAATCGCCACATGCTGGACATCTTGGCACGCCCCTCCTTATCAGCCACTGAACACGGCGAATTATCCACAGAAAAACTCGCTAACCGGGAGTTAAGTTCATGTTTTTCGGTTCAATCCCGGCCCTGGTGACCCCCTTTTCGGGCGGTCGTGTCGCCGAGGACACATTCCGCGAGTTCGTCGATTGGCAGATCGCGCAAGGCAGCAACGCGCTGGTTCCGTGCGGAACTACCGGCGAGGTCGCGACCTTGGATGCGGACGAACATCGCCACGTTATTGCCACTGCGGTCGAGGTCGCGAAGAGCAGGGTGCCCGTGATTGCGGGAGCCGGCACGTACGACACCGCTGCCTCGATCGAACGTGCGCGCGCCGCTGCGGATGTCGGCGCCGATGCCGTGCTGGTGGTCGTGCCTTATTACAACAAGCCGAGCCAGGCCGGGCTTGCCGCGCATTTCCTCGCAATCGCCAATGCGTCGCCGCTTCCGGTCGTCGTCTACAATGTGCCCTCACGCACGGTTGCCGACATTTCGGTCGAGACGCTCGCGGATATCGCGAAACATCCGAAGATCGTCGCGGTGAAGGACGCGACCGGCAATCTCGGCCGCGTGTCGGCCCAGCGGCTCGCGTGCGGGGAGGACTTTTGCCAGCTCAGCGGCAATGACGACATGGCGCTCGGCTTCAACGCCATGGGGGGCGTGGGGTGCGTATCGGTGACGGCGAACGTCGCGCCGAAATTGTGCAGCGACTTTCAGAAGGCGATGCGGGAAGGCCGCTGGAACGACGCGTTGGAACTGCAGGACAAGCTCTACCCGCTCCACATGGCGCTGTTCACCGATGCATCGCCCGGTCCCACGAAATATGCGCTGTCGCGGCTGAAGAACGGATTCCCGTCGGAGCTGCGCCTTCCGCTCGTCGAAGCGTCGGCTGCGTCCAAGAAGGCGGTGGACGCCGCGCTCAAACATGCTGGGCTGCTCTGAGGCTAGCGCCTTCATTTGTCCAAGCGCTCCAAACTCGTCGAAGCAATGCGCACGAATCCGCGCGCCGATTGGACTATCGCCGATGTCATCGCCGTGTGCGAAGCGTATGGAATTTCTTGCAAAAGCCCGAAGCGTGGCTCACATTATACGCTAAGGCACGCAGATATTGCGGGACACCTGACGGTGCCTGCCCGGAGGCCGATTAAACAGTTGTATATCCGGCTCTTGCTACAAATGGTGGACGCTCTGGAGAGCTCATGACCATCGACGTTCGCTCGTACCGTGTCTTTGTGCAGCCGCTGGTGCCCGATCTTGGCGGTGGCTTCGTATCCTATGCGCCCGATCTGCTGGGCTGCGTGTCCGACGGCGCAACTCCCGACGAAGCCCTGCACAACATTTACGATGCGATTGCCTGTTGGATTGAGGCGGCCAAGGCGAATGGCGAGCCTATTCCCGCTGCGTCCACCATGCGTGAATATGCCTGAGCTGACGCTTTCTTAGCCGGACTGGCGCAGCTAAGCGCCGAGCATGGCCAAGCCGCTCCCACAGCCCTTCGACAAGCAGAAGGTCGTCGCCGAGAACCGGCGCGCCCGGTACGATTATTTCGTCGAGGAGCGCTTTGAGGCGGGAATCCAGCTGAGCGGCACCGAGGTGAAGTCGCTTCGCGGCGGTGAGGGATCGATCGCGGAAAGCTATGCCACGGTGGACGGTGAGGAAGTGTGGCTGATCAATAGCCACATCCCGGAGTACAGCCACGGCAACCGCCTCAATCATGAGCCGCGGCGGAAGCGGAAGCTGTTGCTGAAGAACCGCGAAATCGCCAAGCTGCAGGGCGCGGTCACGCGCGAAGGGCTGACGCTCGTCCCGTTGTCGCTATATTTCAACGGCAGGGGGCGCGCGAAGATCGAGCTGGCGCTGGCGCGCGGCAAGAAGGTGCATGACAAGCGCGAGACGATCAAGGAGCGGGACTGGAAGCGCGAGCAGCAGCGGCTGCTTCGGCACAACGGCTGAAGCAGAGGGGGCGGTTGCATGCGCTGGCTGACTCGCCACATTCCGACTCGCGAGACGATCCACGAGCACCGCCTGCTCAGGCCCTTCGCCCCGCACCTCACGCATCCGTCGCTTTGGCGGATGACCCGCCGCTCTGTGCCGCGCGGAGTGGCGCTCGGGCTGTTCGTCGGGATGATCATCCCTTTCATGCACACCTTCATCGCCGCGATCCTGGCGATCCCGACACGCGCCAACGTTGCGGTGGCGGCGGTCGCCACGCTGGTCGTCAATCCGTTGACGATCCCGCCGATGTATTATGCCGCCTACCGCATTGGCTCGTGGGAGCTGCACCACGACTCGACCCTGCTGAATCCGGCGGCCGCGGAACGCTTCTCGAGCGAGCTCAGCCGGTTGCTGTTCTGGATTCATCAGGCGTCCGGCCCGATCGCGATCGGAATATTCACGATCGCAACGCTCGCGGCTGCCGCCGGCTATGTCTTCGCGGCGCTCGGTTGGCGGTTCTGGTCGCGCGGCCGATGGCGCCAAAGGCACGGGGCCAGGCCGGGCCTATAGGCCGGGCCGGAGCGGCGCTCCCACCTGGGCGGCAACCGCCTGGATCCACTTGAGGACCATTCCGATCTCCTCGGCATGAACCGCGGCGGTCGCCTCGTGCTCCCGCCTGCGTGCCTCCGCGTCGTAGGACTGGCCGGGCGTCTTCGCATGGGTCGAGAAGACCGGGCCCGAGACGATCGCCTCGACCTGCGACGGATCGAGGCCGAGGCCGAAGTGCGCCTGCGCCTGTTGGAGGGCGACCGCTGGCTGCGAGAGCAGATTACGCGAGTCCATCACGATCGCCCGCTCGCCGAACGATCTGGCGAGCGCGTCGAGGTGGTGGATCTGCATCAGCCAGGCGAGCGCAGCGATCTGGACGTCGGTCTGCTCGAGCAGCTCCGCGGGGCCGTAGCCGAAATCGAGCGGGCTCCACGCGCTGAGCTGGGCGAACATCTGCCGGCCGAAGATGCGCCCGAACATCCCGCGCTTGAGGATCGACAGCAGCAGGGTCTCGAGGTCGGAATAAAGGAGGATCGCGCGGCTGCCGGGGCGGCTTGCGAGCATGACGTCGGCGACGCGCTGGCCGAAGTTGGATGGCTTGACGATTACCTTTTCGCCGCGAGCCAGGGGCCGCTCGAGCAGGCGGAGGGCCAGCTCGACGCGCTCGCGGTTGGCGCGGTCGTCGCTGCGGATCAGACGGTTGCTGAGGTGGATGAGGATGTCGGGCTCGTTGAGTAGCGACGCGGCGCCTGCAACGTCGAGCGCACGCGCCAGCAGTGTCGAGCAGCAGTGGCTCGAGTGGAAAATGAAATGGATCGGCGCCTGATCGGCTGAGGCCGCTTCGGCGGCGACGGCAATCTCCGGAAACTCCGCCTTTCGGAAATTCCCGCCGAAATGCCGGTCGGACAGGAAGATCAGCTCCTGCCGCGCGCTGCGCGGCACGCGAACGAAGGTCAGGTTCGCGCCGTCCGCGTCGTAGGTATGGGGCAGCCACTCGGGATCGAGCGCCACGTCGCGGGCCGAAAGCTGGTTCATCCGACCCTTCTGTGTGCGGGCGCGGCTTTTCTGCAAGCGGCTTTGCGTAGTCCGGCGAGTCGCCTTATCGAAAGTTGCACAAAAGTGGGGAGACCATCGTCCATGCGTAATTTGCTGATCGCTCTTGCTGGCAGCACGATTCTTGCCGGTTGTGCCACTCAGGCGCCTCCGCCTCCGGCCCCACCGCCCGCCGAAGTTGCACCGATTGCACCCGAGGCGCCGGCTCCCGTCGCTCCCAAGCCGCAATATGGCACCTTCGGGATCGACACCGCGGGCATGGACAAGAGCGTCGCTCCGGGCGACGACTTCTTCGAATATGCGAACGGCCTGTGGGCCAAGAACACGCCGATCCCGCCCGACAAGGCGCGCTACGGAATGTTCAACGTGCTCGACGATTTGTCGAAGGAACGGACCCGCACCATCATCGAGGATCAGTCGAAGGATCCGAACAGCAAGATCGGCAACGCCTTCGCGAGCTTCATGGACGAGGCCACGATCGAGGCGAAGGGCCTCACTCCGTTCGAGCCGTGGCTGAACGAGGTTCGCGCGATCAAGTCGAAGAAGGACCTGCCCAAGCTCTATTCCGACGCGGACCGGCTCGGCATCAATACGCCGTTCCCGATGTTCGTCGGCCAGGACCGCAAGGCCTCCGACCAATATGCGCTCAACGTCATCCAGGGCGGCCTCGGGATGCCCGACCGCGATTATTATCTCTCGAGCGATCCCAAGCTGGTCGAGACCCGCGCCAAATATCTTCAGCATCTGACGAACATGCTGACGCTTGCGGGCGAGTCGAACGCGGCCGCGCGCGCCAAGGCGATCCTCGCTTACGAAACGAAGATCGCGAAGGTGCATTGGCCACGCGCGGACAGCCGCGACGCCAACAAGACCTACAACAAGATGACGCTCGCCGAAGTGCGCAAGGCCGCGCCCGGGTTCGACTTTCCGCAGCTGCTCAAGGACGATGGCGCGAACGTCGACTATGTGATCGTCTTCCAGCCGAGCGCGTTCAAAGGCATTTCGGCGCTCCTCGGAAGCACGCCGCTGCCCGTGCTCCGCGACCAGCTGCTGGTCCGCTCGCTCGACAGCTACTCCGACTATCTTCCCAAGAAATTCGACGACGAGAATTTCGCCTTCTACCGGACGGCGCTTTCCGGCGTTCCAGAGCAGGAGCCCAGGTGGAAGCGGGCCGTCAATTTCACCGTCGGGACGCTCGGCGACGACGTCAGCAAGCTCTACGTCGCCAAATATTTCCCGCCCGAGACCAAGGCGGCGGCGGACAAGTTGGTCCACAACCTCATCGACGCCATGGGCCGGCGGATCGACGGCCTCGACTGGATGAGCGCGGACACGAAGGCCAAGGCGCATGCAAAGCTCGCCGCTTTCACCCCGAAGATCGGCTACCCTTCGCAATGGCGCGACATGAGCGGGCTCGTGATCGCCCGCGACGATTTGCTCGGCAACGCGATGCGCTCGAACCGTTTCGAGTTCGACTATCAGCTGGGCAAGCTCGGCGGTGCGATCCGGCGTTGGGAGTGGGGCATGACCCCGATGGAGATCAACGCTTACTCCAATTCGACGATGGTCGAGATCGTCTTCCCCGCCGCGATCCTTCAGCCGCCCTTCTTCGATCCCAACGCGGACGCCGCGGTCAATTACGGCGGGATCGGCGCGGTGATCGGGCACGAGATGAGCCATCAGTTCGACGACCAGGGCTCGAAGTACGATCTCCACGGCAATCTCATCGACTGGTGGACGCCCGCGGATGCCAAGAACTTCCAGGCCCGGCTCGACAAATATGAGGCGCAGATCAACGCATACGAGCCGCTTCCGGGGATGCACGTCAACGGCAAGCTGACCATGGGCGAGAATGTCGCGGACCTTGCCGGCCTGTCGGTCGCGCACGATGCCTATCTCGCGTCACTCAACGGCGCTCCGCCGCCGGTGATCGACGGCTTCACCGCCGACCAGCGCTTCTACCTGGGCTGGGCGCAGGTGTGGCGGTGCAACGACCGCGAGGCCGCGCTTCGCCAGCAGCTGCTCACCAACCCGCACTCGCCGTGCCGGGTCCGGACCGACGTCGTGCGCAACATGGACCCCTGGTATTCAGCCTTCGAGGTGAAGCCGGGCCAGAAGCTGTACCTGACGCCGGAGCAGCGCGTGCGCATCTGGTAGGATGACGCGCATCTGATAGCATGGGCTTCGACGCCCATGCTGCACCAGGACCTGCCAACGATCGAATCCACGGCCCTCGACGGATGGGGACGATGGCTCGCGCCGGCGCTGATCGTCGGTGCGGCGGCTTCGGCGGCGGTGCTGTTGCTGATGGCGGGGCAGCCTTTGGCCGCCGCCGCGGTAGCGCTGCTTGGTCTGGCTGCTGCGGCGTTTGTGTCGGCGCGATCCCCGTCGCTGCCCGTTCCGAGCGAGCCACTCCTGCTCGGCCCCGATTACGCATTGCTCGGATCCGCTCTGGGGCTCAGCGGCGATCCGGTCGCGCTAACGACCGGCGAGGGTTCGCTGCTGCTCGCCAACGCCGCCTACCGCGAGCGTTTCGGCGGGTCTGCGCCGCCGATCGAGCTAGCAGCGGACGACGACGCGCGTGAGGGGCTGGCGCTCGCCCGGACGATGGCGTGGCGCGACGGTGCCGGCTGCGTTGCCGGAATCGAGACGACAGCCGGTTCGACCCCCGTGGAGGTGGAGCGCGTCGGCACCCAGAACGACCTGCTTCTATGGCGCTTCGTGAAGACCGCTGCGCCCGACCCGGTCGCCGCGACCGTAGGCCGCCTGCGGGGGCAGGCGGGCGATCTCCTCGGCAGAGCGGGAATCATGGCCGCGCTCATCGACCCGCAGGGCAATGTGATCGCGAACAACCGGCTGTTCGAGCAGCGCGCGCTCGGCGGGCATGCCAGGGCCGAACCTCCCCGGTTGAACGAGCTGGTCGACGAAGCGGAGGGCGGTGGGCACTTCCAGCTGACGGCGGAGGGCGAGACCGCGCGGCCGCTCAGAGCATTGCTGCTCCCGCTCGACCCGCCGGGTCCCACGGACTTCGGCAATTTCTATCTGTTCGACAGCCCCGACACTCTGCCGATGTCGAGCTCGTCGCACCTCCAGGCCTTGCTCGACATGCTTCCGATCGGCCTGGCGCTGGTCGACGGCGACGGACGCTTCCTGACGATGAACCAGGCGTTCCATCAGGCCGCCGGCCTCAAGGGGACCGAGGTGCCGGTCTATCCCGGCGATCTCGTCGTCAAGGAAGACAAGGCGGCGGTCGCGGACGCCGTGAGGCGCAACGCGCGCGGACCCGCTATGTCGGGCGATATCGCGGTGAGGCTCGTCCGTCAGCCGGCCGAGCCGGTCGCGCTGACCATCGCCGGACTTCGCGGGCTCGGCGACGCGGCGGTGCTCCTGCTCCTCAAGGACAATAGCGAGGAAGCCAAGCTCAAGCGTCAGGTCGCGCAGGCGACGAAGATGCAGGTCGTTGGGCAGCTCGCAGGGGGAGTCGCACACGATTTCAACAACATCCTGACCGCGATCATCGGCCACTGCGACCTGATGCTGATGCGGCACACGCCGGGCGACATCGACTATGACGATATCCAGCAGATCAAGTCGAACTCCAACCGCGCGGCGGGACTGACCCGCCAGCTGCTCGCCTTCTCGCGCCAGCAGACGCTGCGGCCGCAGGTCCTGCAGTTGCCCGACGTTGTTTCGGAAGTTTCGCACCTCCTGAAGCGTCTCCTCGGCGAGACGGTCGAGCTGGTGGTCAAGCATGGCCGCAACCTCGGGCCAATCCGGGCGGACCCCGGCCAGCTCGAACAGGTCATCATCAACCTCGCGGTCAACGCCCGCGACGCCATGCTGCCCAAGGGCGGCACGCTCACCATTCAAACCTATTCGGTGAAGTCCGACCAGGTTGCGGAACTCGGCTCCGACATCCTCCCGATCGCGGACTACAGCGCGCTTTCCGTGACCGACACTGGAACGGGAATCGCACCCAGCATCCTCGGCAAGATTTTCGAGCCTTTCTTCACCACCAAGGAAGTCGGGAAGGGAACCGGCCTCGGCCTGTCGACCGTCTACGGCATCGTCAAGCAGTCGGGCGGGTTCATCTTCGCCGATTCGAAGGTCGGGGAGGGGACGCGCTTCGTCATCTATTTGCCGGTCCACCGCGAGGAGAAGCCGGCGGGGCGCTCGCGCGCCGTCGCCAAGGCCAAGAAGGATGAGCTGTGGGGCAGCGGGACGGTGCTCCTGGTCGAGGACGAGCCGATGGTCCGCAGCGTCGCCGAGCGCGCTCTCACCCGGCACGGCTACAAGGTCGTGACCGCGGACAATGGCGAGGACGCTCTGGAGGTGCTTCGGTCCGGAGAGACCATCGACCTGCTGATCACCGACGTCGTCATGCCCGGGATGGACGGGCCGAGCATGGTCCGCGAGGCGCGCAAGACGTGGCCGGATCTGAAAATCCTTTTCATGTCGGGCTATGCCGAGGAGCAGCTGAGGAAGTCGATCGACATCGAGAACGTCAATTTCCTGCCCAAGCCCTTCTCGGTGACCGAGCTTGCCGAAGCGGCGCGGCGAGCGGTCGGGACGAAATAGGACTTTGCGCTTTCGGGCGCGCACCTTATGCGAATGGCGTGGCTGACAAACGCTCCATTCTGATCGTCGAGGACGAACCCCTCATCGCAATGATGCTGGAGGATTTCCTCGATTCCCTCGGCCACAAGGTCCGCGGAACCTGCGAAACGGTCCAGTGCGCGCTCGAAGAGGTGGAAAAAGGTGGGTTCGACCTCGCCATCCTCGATGTGAACCTCAAGGGCGAGAACGTCTGGCCGGTCGCGACCAGGCTGCGCGAGAAGAAGGTTCCGTTCGTGATCGCGACGGGCGGTCACGTCGATCCGCCCCCGCCGGAGTTCAACGACGCGCCGGTGATCGAGAAGCCGTACACGGTCGACCGGGTCACGCCCGCCATCGAGGCCGCCTTCGCGGGCTAGGCTGAAGCTTGCGGCGCCACTGGCCGCCGCCGCCGCGCTCGCCGCCTTCTTCGCCATGTTCGAATTCCAGTCGCACCTGATCTTCCCGGTCCACGCAGTGCCGCCCGCAGGACCGCTCCCGCCGGGCGCGGAGCGGCTTTCGGTCAAAAGCGCCGACGGGTACGATCTGGCCGGAATCCACATCCCGGCGGACGAGCCGGCGAAGGCGCCGGTCCTTATCCTGGGCTTTGGGGGGAATGCGTGGAACGCGCAGGACGTCGCCGAATATTTGCACGAGCTGTTCCCCGACGAGGAGGTCGTCGCGTTCCACTATCGCGGCTACGAGCCGTCCAAGGGCTCACCCTCGGCGGAGGCGCTGATCGCCGACGCGCCGCTCGTCTACGATGTCGCCATGAAGCAAGTGAAGCCGAAGCGGGTTGTGGCGATCGGCTTCAGCATCGGCAGCGGAATCGCCGCCCGGCTCGCTGCGGCGCGCAAGCTCGACGGATTGATCCTCGTGACGCCGTTCGATTCCCTAAAGGCCGTCGCCCAGTCCATGTATCCGTGGCTGCCGATCGGTCCCTTCTTCGAGCATGAGATCGACGCCGCCTCGGCGCTCGCTACGCTCGACGTGCCCGTGGCGATCATCGCCGCCGAGCGCGACGAGATCGTCCCCGGCGAGCGCACGGATGGGCTAAGGCAGAGGGTCCCGAATCTCATCCTCGACCGCACGATCGCCCGCGCCGGGCATAACGACATTTACGCCCGATCCGACTTTCACGAGGCGATCCGGGAGGCGTTCGACCGTCTCAAACTGTGACACCGGCCCCCTTGCTAGGTGCATGTGTCCCATCCATATTGCTGAAATCAAAGGAGCAATCTCCGAGCGGGATACGTTAACCGACCTGCAGAGTTGATTGTGTCATAAAGCGGGCTAGCATGCCCATCAGAGGACGGCCGCTCGCGGCCGAAATGCAGGGACGGGAATGACCAAGCTTTCAGGCGGCGACAGCAAGAGCACACTCTACTGCTCGTTCTGCGGCAAGTCCCAGCACGAGGTCAGGAAGCTGATCGCGGGGCCGACCGTCTTCATCTGCGACGAGTGCGTCGAGCTCTGCAATGACATCATCCGCGAGGAATCCAAGTCCGCGCTCGTGAAAACGAGGGACGGGGTTCCGACTCCGTCCGAGATCTGCAAGGTCCTTGACGATTATGTGATCGGCCAGAACCGCGCCAAGCGCGTGCTCTCAGTCGCCGTCCACAACCATTACAAGCGTCTCTCGCATGGCGCCAAGGCCGGCAACGACGTCGAGCTCGCCAAGTCCAACATCCTGCTGATCGGCCCAACAGGCTGCGGCAAGACGCTGCTTGCGCAGACTCTCGCCCGAATCCTCGACGTGCCCTTCACCATGGCCGACGCGACAACTTTGACCGAGGCCGGCTATGTCGGCGAGGACGTCGAGAACATCATCCTCAAGCTGCTCCAGGCCTCCGACTACAATGTCGAGAAAGCGCAGCGCGGGATCGTCTACATCGACGAGATCGACAAGATCAGCCGCAAGTCGGACAACCCCTCGATCACCCGCGATGTGTCGGGCGAGGGTGTCCAGCAGGCGCTTCTCAAGCTGATGGAGGGCACGACCGCGAGCGTTCCACCGCAGGGCGGCCGCAAGCATCCGCAGCAGGAGTTCCTGCAGGTCGACACGACGAACATCCTGTTCATCTGCGGCGGCGCCTTTGCCGGGCTGGAGAAGATCATCTCCGACCGTATGCAGGGCAAGTCGATGGGCTTTGGCGCCCACGTCGTCGCGCCCGACGAGCGCAAGACCGGCGAGATCCTCCAGCATTGCGAGCCCGAGGACCTGCTGAAGTTCGGCCTGATTCCCGAGTTCGTCGGCCGGCTGCCGGTCATCGCGACCCTGCTCGACCTCGACGAGACCGCGCTGGTGAAAATCCTGGTCGAGCCCAAGAACGCCCTGGTGAAGCAATATGCCAAGCTGTTCGACATGGAGGACGTCCAGCTCGAGTTCACCGACGACGCGCTCCATTCGATCGCGGTCAAGGCGATCGAGCGCAAGACCGGCGCCCGCGGCCTTCGCTCGATCCTCGAGGGAATCCTGCTCGATACGATGTTCGACCTGCCTTCGATGGACGGGGTCGACGAGGTCCATATCGATGGGGACGTGGTCGAAGGCCGCAAGGATCCGGTTCGGGTCTACGCCTCGAAGGACAAGGCCGACGACGCCGCCTGAGCGGCGCCCTTCAATTCAATTTCAGATCAGAAAGTAGCGCTTACTCGCCGTGGACGGCGGCGAGGAGCTGCGGGCCGTAGCGCTCCATCAGGTGCGCGTCGCGGCCGTAATGGTCTTCCATGAACTGCACGCCGTCCGCCGTGGGCTGGACGGTCAGGTAGGTCATGTAGACCGGGATCGGCTGCGGCAGGTCGACTTCCTTTTCGACTTTCGGATTGTCGCCCTGCGGGATGTGCCCGTTGAACAGGAAGCGCGCGAGCCGCTTGTAATCCTCGAGCCTCACGCAGCCGTTGCTGATCCACAGCTCGTTCTTCGTGAAATGCTCTTTTTCCGGCGAATCATGGAGATAGATGCCGAAGTAGTTGGGAAGCATGAACTTCATCATGCCCATGGAATTGGCCGGGCTGGGGAGGCGCCGAAGGGCTACGTCCTCGCGCCCGTCGACCACAGCCTGCCAGTCGACGGTCGTCGGATCGATGACCTTGGCGTTCTCGGTGAGGTCGGACAGGACCTGATATTCGCGGTCGGTCAGATAGCTGATGCCCTGGGCCGCGATGCGCGGACCGATCAGATTCCGCACGAGATCGGGCGGCACGTTCCAATAGGGATTCACGCTCGCATATTTGATGTAGGCCGCCATCATCGGCGTCGCCGTCTCGGACTTGCCGACGACGATCTTCATCTCGTCGACCTTTTGGCCGTTTTCCCACATCGACAGGCGCGCGTCGCCGGCATCGACGATGACGTATTTCGGCTGCTCTTCGGGCGCGGGAAGGCGTTTCGCGCGCTCCATGTTGATGATGATCAGCTTCTCATAATAATCGGAGCCCCGATTCAAGGCTTCGATCGTGCCCGTGCCGGCGATCCCGTCATCGACAAGACCATGAACCGACTGGAACGCCTTGACCCTCGCGGCCAGAGCGGAATCGAAGCTGTCGCCCTCGGACAACCCAAGGCGTGTCCGGAGCATTGCGACGCGGTCGCCGGTCGAGCCGCTCTTCAACGCGGGCCCCGCCGGAATGACCATCTGCGGCAGGCTGCCCCAGTCCTGCTCATATTTGACGAGCCCGCGGCGCAGCTCGGTGTAGATCGGGTTGACCGAGGTGAAGAGGTCGACCGGGGCAGCGCTCCACGCCGCATCGTTCATTTCCGCGAGAAAGCCGCGATTCTTGACCGCGCGCGGGACGAGCGCCTGGTCGATGTAGATCATGTCCACGCCCTGCTCGATGGCGGGCGGGAGATCGATCGGTTCGAGCGCGGTGCTTCTGTCGGACTGGGCGATCGGCGATTGCCACGGAGCCCCGGTCGGGACCGGCGCCTGCTGGACCATCCACGGTTCGGCGACGGGCGCGCGTTGCGGCTGCGCCATCCACGGCTCTGCGACCGGAGCGCGCGGCTGCTGTGCGACGGGCGGAGGGGGAGGGACCGGCGCCGGAGCGGGCGGATACCAATATTGGGCCGAAGCACCGGCGGAGAGCGCGAGCGCGCTGAGCGCGAGCAGGGAATAACGTGTTTTCACGCCCATCGGGATAGCAGCCAAAGCTGAACGGGGACAGAATCCGCGGACTCAATCAGCCGTAAATCATTCACCTTCCAGCGGAAGCGTGTCCTTTTCGGCACTAGGCGAGTGGAGCTTCTCGGCGATTTCCTCGACCTCTTCGTCGCTCGGCGCTTGCGGCAGCTCCTTCTCGCCAGGCGCCAGCGCGTCGTCCGGAATGCCCGGCCCGGTGCCGGCGATCGTCTCGTTGATCGGCTCCTCGTTCGGCCCGGTGCTGATCTTTTCCCTGTCCTCGGCCATCTTCAGCCTCCTTTGCGGCGTACAGCGATTGGCGGCGTTTCAATGTTCCTGGCCAATGTTCCGGCCGTTTGTTGCGCCGCCGCAGGGGGCGGCCCATATACTGGCCCATGACTCGCTTCCTCCCGATCCTGCCCCTTCGCGACATCGTCGTCTTTCCTCACCGCATCGTTCCCTTGTTCGTCGGACGCGAAAAGTCCGTTGCAGCGCTCGAGGCGGCGATGGCCGCCGACAAGGAGCTGTTCCTGGTCGCGCAGCTCGATCCGGGCGAGGACGATCCCGACCGGGACGCGATGTACGACCTTGGAGTGATCGCCACCGCGATGCAGCTTCTGAAGCTGCCCGACGGCACCGTCCGCGTGCTCGTCGAGGGCGTGAAGCGCGCGCGGCTCGTCGATCTGGTCGATCGCGAGGGCTACATGGCGGCCGAGATCGAGGAGGTCGAGGAAGAGGCTTCAGACGGGCCCGAGGCCCAGGCGCTGATGCGCTCGGTCATCGACCAGTTCGAGAATTACGCCAAGCTCAACAAGCGCTTGCCGCCTGAGACGGGTATCCAGTTGTCCGAGATCGAGGACCCGTCGGTGCTGGCGGACGCCGTCGCATCGAACCTCTCGATCAAGGTCGCCGACAAGCAGGCCCTGCTCGGCGAGCTCAACCCCGCACGCCGGATGGAGATGGTGTTCGCCTTCATGGAAGGCGAGCTCGGCGTGCTCCAGGTCGAGAAGAAAATCCGCAGCCGCGTCAAGCGCCAGATGGAGAAGACGCAGCGCGAATATTATCTCAACGAGCAGCTGAAGGCGATCCAGCGCGAGCTCGGAAACGAAGGTGAGGAGGGCGGCGACGAGCTCGCCGAGCTCGCCGAGAAGATCCGCAAGACCCGCCTGTCGAAGGAAGCCAAGGCGCGCGCCAATGCCGAGCTCAAGAAGCTCCGCGCAATGGCGCCGATGTCGGCCGAAGCGACGGTCGCCCGCAACTATCTGGACGTCCTGCTCGCGCTGCCGTGGGGCAAGAAGTCCAAGCTCAAGAAGGACATCGCGGAAGCCCAGGCCGTGCTCGACGAGGACCATTACGGGCTCGAGAAGGTCAAGGACCGGATCGTCGAATATCTCGCGGTCCAGGCGCGGACCAACAAGCTCAAGGGCCCGATCCTGTGCCTGGTCGGCCCGCCCGGCGTCGGCAAGACGTCGCTAGGCCGCTCGATCGCGCGCGCCACGGGCCGCGAGTTCGTCCGCCAGTCGCTGGGCGGGGTCCGCGACGAAGCCGAGATCCGCGGGCACAGGCGCACGTACATTGGCTCGCTTCCCGGCAAGATCATCTCGAACATCAAGAAGGCGGGGACGTCCAACCCCTTGTTCCTGCTCGACGAGATCGACAAGCTCGGCCAGGACTTCCGCGGCGATCCGTCGTCGGCGCTTTTGGAGGTCCTCGACCCGGAGCAGAACAGCCGGTTCCAGGACCATTATCTCGAGCTCGACTACGACCTTAGCGACGTGATGTTCGTGACCACGGCGAACTCGCTCGACATGCCGCAGCCCCTGCTCGACCGGATGGAGATCATCCGGCTCGAGGGCTATACCGAGGACGAGAAGGTCGAGATCGCCAAGCGCCACCTGATCCCGAAGCAAATGGAAGCCCACGGGCTGAAGGCCGACGAGTTGGTCTTCACCGACGAGGCTTTGCGCAAGATCATCCAGCATTACACGCGCGAGGCCGGGGTACGGACTCTCGAGCGCGAGCTTGCAAAGGTCGCGCGCAAGTCGCTTCGGCAAATCCTCGAGAACAAGGTCGAGACGGTCGAGCTCCTGCCCGGCAATGTCGGCGATTATCTCGGCGTCCGGAAGTTCCGCTACGGAATGGGCGAGGAAGAGGACCAGATCGGCGCGGTCACCGGGCTCGCCTGGACCGAGGTTGGCGGCGAGCTGCTGACGATCGAGGCGGTCACCGTGCCGGGCAAGGGCCAGATCAAGACGACCGGCAAGCTCGGCGAAGTGATGCAGGAGTCGATCCAGGCGGCGATGAGCTTCGTGAAGGCGCGGGCCCCGGCCTATGGCGTCAAGCCGTCGATCTTCGCGCGCAAGGACATCCACGTCCACTTGCCGGAAGGCGCGGTCCCGAAGGACGGACCGTCGGCGGGTATCGGCATGGTCACCGCGATGATCTCGACGATCACCGGCGTCGCCGTCCGGCGCGATGTCGCGATGACGGGCGAGGTGACGCTACGTGGGCGCGTGCTTCCCATCGGCGGGCTCAAGGAGAAACTGCTCGCGGCGCTTCGCGGCGGAATCACGACCGTGCTGATTCCGGCCGAGAACGAGAAGGATATCGTGGAGCTTCCCGCGACGGTCAAGGAAGCGCTGGAGATCATCCCGGTCGACCATATCGACCAGGTGCTCGCCCGCGCTCTGGTCGAGCCGCTGGAAGCGATCGAGTGGACCGACGCCGACGAGCATGCGGCGGAACCGCCGGTGCATGCGCCGATCGGGGACACCGGAGCCCCTGTCCGCCACTAGAGTGACTGGACAGGGGCGCGGAGTCTTGCCTTAAAGGCAGATGCGTCGAAAGCGCGAGTCTGCGGGCGGTGAGGGAGAGCCGGGGCATGAACAAGCAGGAACTCATCGGCCATGTCGCGGATCGTGCGGGGCTCAGCCGCAGCGACGCCTCGCGGGCCGTCGAGACGATGCTGGAAGTGATCACGTCGACGCTCAAGCGCGGCGACGAAGTGCGACTGGTTGGCTTCGGGAATTTCTCGGTCACTCGGCGCAAGGCCTCCACTGGGCGCAATCCGCGCACCGGGGAGCCGATGCAGATCGCCGCCAGCTCGCAGCCCAAGTTCCGGCCCGGCAAGGTTCTCAAGGACGCGGTTCAATAATCTAGACAGTCCGTGCGGCTGTCCCTATCTGCGCCGTTCCTCGCAAGCGGCGGGCGCGTAGCTCAGCGGTAGAGCACACCCTTCACACGGGTGGGGTCACAGGTTCAATCCCTGTCGCGCCCACCATCCTGCGTCGCTCGCCACGGCGAGCTATGCAGGATGCCCCGCCAAGCCTTGGCGAAGCAGGGCTCTCCTAGATCGCCAGATATTCGGGCTGGAAGCTCGCGACGCGGCGCATTTCGGTCCAGTCGGTGAACTCGATCTCGCGGCCCTTGCGGCGGATCAGACCCTGACGTTCCATGTCGGCGAGAACGCGGTTGACGTTGACCGACGTCTGGCCGGTGATGTCGGCGATCTGCTGCTGCGTGAAGGGGTTCATCATGTGCGCATCTTTGACGTGCATCCTGACCGCGGTCTCGCACAGCAGATGGGCGACCCGCGCGGTCGAATCGCGCCGCCCGCAATTCACCAGCCACTCGTAGCCGATCGCCTCGTTGCGCTGGATCAACCGGCGAAAGAAGCGGTGGAGCTCGGGGTGCGTATCGACGATCGGGTCGAAGTCATCGGCCCTGCCGACCATCACCTCGCTCCGGACGATCGCCTGGATCCCATATTCCGCGAAGCCATCGCGCGGCAGTATGCCTTCGCCCGGGAATCTCAGGGCGACGATCTGCCGCCTTCCGGAAGAATCGGTCTTGAACTTGGAAAGGATGCCCGAGCGGACGAACATGACCTCGTTGCGGCGCGAGCCCTGTTCGCGGAAGGGTCGCCGCGCCTCGACCTGCACCACGCGGTGCGGCATTTCGTCGAGCAGGTCGGCGAGATGGGCCTCAAGGCCCGCCGAGATTAGCGTCTCGCGCAGAGGTACACCTCGCGTTGCCGACTTCGGACGCCGACTCGCCATACGGCCCTCTCCCCAAGAGCACGGTAGGATGCGCTTACTAAGAGAGACGCGCAAGGCATACACGATAAAACTACAACCTGCATTTATCAAAAGTTTGCGATGTGCGGGCAATCCGGCCCCGCCTTGCGTTCGCGGGCCGCGCCTCCTAAGTGCCCCCGCGCGGGCAAGGGAACCGCTCCCATACGCACCGTGGCGATCGTAGCTCAGCTGGTTAGAGCACTGGTTTGTGGTACCAGGGGTCGGGGGTTCAAGTCCCCTCGATCGCCCCATTTTTGGTGACAGCAGAGTTAGCGCAATTTCATGACGACGCCCTGGGGCCTGCCGGATTTCGACCAGCACGAAGCCGTTCATTTCATTACCGATGACGCTTGCGGCCTGAGGGCGATCATTGCAGTCCATTCGACCCATCTCGGCCCGGCCGCGGGCGGCTGCCGCTTTTGGCATTACGCCAAGGACGAGGAAGCGCTCGTCGACGCGCTGAGGCTGTCGCGCGGGATGAGCTACAAGAATGCCATGGCGGGTCTTCCGCTTGGCGGGGGCAAGGCGGTGATCCTCGCCGATGAGGAGCGGGCCAAGGGCACGGACATGCTCCACGCGTTCGGCAAGGCCGTCGAGAAGCTCGGCGGCGGCTATGTCACGGCCGAGGATGTCGGAATGAGCGTCACGGACATGATCGAAGTTGCGCGCACGACCAAGTTCGTCGCGGGCCTTCCCAATTCCGCCGGAGACGTCGGCGGCGACCCTGGACCGCACACCTCCCTCGGCGTTTTCCTCGGAATCAAGGCCGCGGTGAAATGGGCGCTCGGCAAGGACAATCTCAGCGGACTCCACATCGCGCTTCAGGGCGCGGGAAGCGTCGCCACCGGTGTCGCGCTGCATGCCTGCGCCGAGGGTGCCAAGCTCTCCATCGCCGACGTCGATGAGGAGAAGGCGAAGAAGCTCGCCGACCGCAGCGGGGGGAAGGTGGTTTCGGCGGACGAGATCCTGATGCTCGACGCGGACGTTCTCAGTCCCTGCGCGCTCGGCGCGATCCTCGACGAGACGACCATCCCCGGGCTCAAGGT
>Ga0207706_10001192_pt1 | contig 26228 bp, 19 predicted proteins | sample KBSC53metaG_FD_184318 | JGI IMG/M metagenome (GOLD analysis project Ga0207706, IMG submission 184318) | Corn rhizosphere microbial communities from Kellogg Biological Station, Michigan, USA - KBS C5-3 metaG (SPAdes) (version 2) | ecosystem: Host-associated > Plants > Roots > Rhizosphere > Soil ... | reverse complement strand
GCGCCGGCTGGGTAGCGGACGTCGCGAAGCAGCTGAAGCTCGACGCCGAAATCCGAACCGCTCCCTACGGCGCGATCGCGGATCTTGGGCGCATCGACCCGGTGAACGATATCGTCTTCACCTGGAACGGGACGACGAGCGGAGTCCGGGTTTCCGACGCAAGCTGGATCGCCTCGGACCGGACCGGGCTATCCATCTGCGACGCCACATCCGCCGCCTTCGCCCAGCGCATCGACTGGTCCAGGATCGATGTCGGCACCTTCAGCTGGCAAAAAGCTCTCGGCGGCGAGGCGGCGCACGGAATGCTCGTGCTGTCCCCGCGCGCAGTCGAGCGTCTCGAAAGCCAGCCCGCGCCGCGCCCGCTTCCGAAGATCTTCCGGCTCACCAAGGCCGGTGCCCTCATCGAAGGCATCTTCGAGGGCGAGACGATCAACACGCCGTCGATGCTCGCGGTCGAGGACTGGCTTCTGTGCGTCTCATGGGCCGAGAGCGCCGGCGGGCTCGATGCACTCATCGCCCGCGCCGATGCCAACGCTGCCGCGCTCGACCGCTGGGTCCAATCCGCCGGGTGGATCGACCATCTCGCAACCGACCCCGCAATCCGCTCGAACACGTCGGTCTGCCTGCAGTTCGCCGACCGCTCGGACGAGGAAGCGAACAAGGCGCGCCAGAAAGCCATCGTGAAGCTGCTCGAGACCGAGCGAGCGGCCTACGACATCGGAGCCTATCGCGACGCTCCGCCGGGCTTGCGCATCTGGTGCGGCGCGACCGTTGAAACCACCGACATCGAAGCGCTCGGGCCTTGGCTCGAGTGGGCCTGGGAGCAGACGAAATGAGCGATCCCGTTCGCGTCCTCATCGCCGACAAGATGGACTCGAAGGCCGCCGCCATCTTCCGGAACCGGGGCATCGAGGTGGACGAAAAACCCGGCCTTTCTCCCGACGATCTCGAATCCGTCATCGGCGGCTACGACGGCCTCGCGGTGAGAAGCTCGACCAGGGTCAGCGCCGCGGCGATGGACGCAGCCCTTCCCCGCCTCAAGGTCATCGGCCGAGCCGGCATCGGAGTGGACACCATCGACGTTCCCGCGGCCAGCGCACGCGGAATCGTGGTCATGAACACGCCGTTCGGCAATTCCATCACCACCGCCGAGCATGCGATTGCCATGCTCTTCGCCCTCGCCCGCGAAATCCCGCAGGCCGACCAGTCGACCCAGTCGGGCAAGTGGGAGAAGAGCCGCTTCATGGGCGTCGAGCTCGCCGGCAAGACGCTCGGCCTGATCGGTTGCGGCAACATCGGCTCGATCGTGGCCGACCGCGCCCACGGCCTCAAGATGAAGGTCGTCGCCTACGACCCCTTCCTGTCGCCCGAGCGTGCCGTCGAGCTGGGCGTCGACAAGGCCGAGCTCGACGAGCTGCTCGCCCGGGCGGACTTCATCACCCTTCACACTCCGCTCACCGACCAAACCCGCGGGATCCTCAGCCGGGAGGCTCTGGCGAAGACCAAGCCCGGAGTACGGATCGTCAATTGCGCCCGCGGCGGCCTCATCGACGAAGCGGCATTGAAGGACGCGCTGATCAGCGGCCACGTCGCGGGCGCGGCACTCGACGTCTTCCAGGAGGAGCCGCCTCGCGAGAACCCCCTGTTCGGGACTCCCGGCCTCATCTGCACGCCGCACCTGGGCGCGTCGACCACCGAGGCCCAGGTCAATGTCGCGATCCAGATCGCCGAGCAGATGAGCGACTATCTGCTGCTCGGCGGGATCACCAACGCCGTCAACGTTCCCTCGCTTTCGGCCGAGGAGGCGCCCCGCCTCAAGCCCTACATGGCCCTGGCCGAGAAGCTTGGCCGCCTGGTGGGCCAGGTCGCCGGCACGGAGATCCGCTCGATCGACGTCGAGGTGGAAGGCGCCGCCGCCGAGCTCAACATCAAGCCCATAACCGGCGCGGTTCTGGCCGGCGTGATGCGGTCCTGGTCGGACACGGTGAACATGGTCAACGCCCCGTACCTGGCGAAGGAGCGCGGGATCGCGGTTCGCGAAATCCGCAACGAATCCGAGGGCGATTATCACACGCTCGTCGCGGTCACCGTCGGCACCGATCACGGGCCGAAGCGGGTCGAGGGCACCTTGTTCGGCAACCGCGCGCCGCGGTTGGTCAGCATATTCGGGATCCGCGTCGAGGCCGAGCTTTCCGGCCAGATGATCTACATCGTCAACACCGACGAGCCGGGCTTCATCGGCGCTCTCGGCACCGCCCTCGGCGAGCACAAGGTCAACATCGCGACCTTCAACCTCGGCCGGCGCGAGGAAGGCGGGGAGGCTGTAGCGCTCGTCTCCGTCGACGATCCGATCACTGCCGATCTTGCCGCCGAGCTTCACCGGCTCCCCGGAGTCCGCGAGGTGGTTCCGCTAAGCTTCTAGGGCAAAAGAAAAGGGCGCCCCGCGGTCCGGAGCGCCCTTCGGCCAAGCCACCTGCGTGCGGGTGGTCGGGCTCTTAGTCGGTGCTGTTGCCGTCGGCGTCGGCGCTGTTGCGCACCGCGTCGGCCTGCTGTTCGCCTTCGTTGCGAACTTCGTCCGCAGCGTTCTGGGCATTCGCTTCCATTACGTCGGCCGAATTATCGGCATTTTCTTCCATTATGTCGGCGGTATTCTCGGCATTCGCCTCGATATTGTCCGCCTTCTGTTCCTGCGCGCTTTGGTTGCAGGCAGCGAGTGCGCCCACGCCAAGCGCGACTGCGAGAACTGTAGTAGCTTTCATGACATCATCCCCTGTTGTTGTCGGTCAGTACGCGCGGGGGCACGTCCGGAAGTGCATTACGCGCAACTCCGCATTTCTGTTCCACCCGCTTAACGAACCCCCATCCGGCTGGACGCAGTGCGGCTTCCTCCTTAGGAGCAGATGGACCGCACGAAAACAAGGATTGTTGAGTGGCAAACGTCACAGTCATCGGCGCCCAATGGGGCGACGAAGGCAAGGGGAAAATCGTCGACTGGCTGGCGAGCCGCGCGGACATGGTCGTCCGGTTCCAGGGCGGCCACAACGCCGGCCACACGCTCGTCGTCGAAGGCGAGATCTACAAGCTGTCTCTTCTGCCTAGCGGCATCGTGACCGGCACACCGTCGGTAATCGGCAACGGCGTGGTCCTCGACCCCTGGGCGCTGAAGGCAGAGGTCGAGCGGATCACCGGTCAGGGCGTGAAGGTCTCGCCGGACCTGTTGATGGTCGCGGAGACTTGCCCTCTGATCCTGCCCATCCATCGCGATCTCGACGCCCTGCGCGAGGATGCGAGCGGAGAAGGAAAGATCGGCACCACCCGGCGCGGCATCGGGCCAGCCTACGAGGACAAGGTCGGCCGCCGGGCCATCCGCCTCTGCGATCTCGCCCATCTCGACGACCTGACGCCGATGCTGGACAGGCTCTGCGCCCACCACGACGCTCTTCGTGCCGGCTTCGGCGAGCCTCCGGTCGACCGCGACCGGCTTCGGAACGATCTCGCCGAGATCGCCGGGTTCGTCCTGCCTTTCGCGAGGCCGGTCTGGCGCGACCTCGACAAGGCGCTTCGCCGCGGCAAGAGGATCCTGTTCGAAGGCGCCCAGGGCGTGCTCCTCGACGTCGATCACGGCACCTATCCCTTCGTCACCTCGTCCAACACCGTCGCGGGCACGATCGCGGCCGGAAGCGGCGTCGGTCCGCACGCCGCCGGCTTCGTCCTCGGCATCACCAAGGCCTACACCACCCGCGTCGGCTCCGGCCCCTTCCCGACCGAGCAGGACAATGAAGTCGGCCGCGAGCTTGGGGAGCGGGGCCGCGAGTTCGGCACCGTCACCGGCCGTCAGCGACGCTGCGGCTGGTTCGATGCGGTGCTGGTCCGCCAGGCGGTCGCTGTCGGCGGGATTACGGGGATCGCCCTGACCAAGCTCGACGTCCTCGACACGCTGGAAACGGTGAAGGTCTGCACCGGCTACAAGCTGGACGGGGCCAAGCTCGACTATTTCCCGCCGCACCCCGCCGACCAGGCGCGGGTCGAGCCGGTCTATGAAGGGATAAAGGGCTGGTGCGAATCCACCCAGGGCGCACGAAGCTGGGCCGACCTCCCTGCCCGCGCGATCAAATATGTCCGCCGAATCGAGGAGCTGATCCGCTGCCCGGTCGCGCTCGTCAGCACCTCGCCCGAGCGGGAAGATACGATCCTGGTGAGGGACCCGTTCGCGGGTTAGACTAAGCAATGGCGAAATTCGATGCGTTAGCGGATTATGTCAGCAGCCAGACTCTTCGGGAGTTTGAAATGCCGTTCCACAAGATTGAGGCGCTCATCGGAGAAAGGCTCCCGGACAGTGCGCTCCGGCCTCAATACTGGGCTAACACAGTTGATGGCGGCGGTCCCGTCAGGCGTGTTTTGCGCAAAACACCTTACGATACGTTTTTGATTAGTGGATCACGACGTGTTCGGTTCGAGCGCCGAGTCTAAGAACGCACGCCGAATTCTCTATAATTTTGCTTCGCAACGTCCTCCACCTCAACCTTATCCACCCTGGCCGACGGCGGGCCCTGCCAGAGCTGCTGGATCAGCGCCTTCACTGCGACCTCGTCGCCTTCAAGATGCGCCTCGACCGAACCGTCGTGGGCGTTGCGGACCCAGCCGTTCACCCTCAGTTCGCGCGCCTGTTGCTGGGTCCACGCACGGAAGAAGACGCCCTGGACTCTTCCGGTCACTCGAACCTTGCGCGCCGGCTCAGCCACCGACCGACGCTATCGCCTCTCCCGCCCATTCCTCGAGAGTCTTCATGAGCGCCCGGTGCGGGAAGGGGCCGTAGCTGATCCGGGCGACTCCAGCGTTCGCCCAGTCGCGGTTCGCCGGTGCGCCGGGAAAGGCAATGAGGTTGAGCGGCAGGGGAACCTCGCGAACCACCCGTTCGATCTGGCGCGGGTCCGCCATTCGCGGGACGAAGAACCCGCTCGCGCCCGAATCTGCGAAGGCCTTCCCCCGCTCGATCACCTGGTCGACCAGCGCATCGTCAGGGGTCTGGGTCTTCAGGAACATGTCGGTGCGCGCGTTGATGAAGAAGTCCGCGCCGACCGAATCGCGAATCGCCTCGATACGGCGGCATTGGAGGTCGAGCGGATGGAGTCCTTCCCCGCCGATCACCTGGTCCTCGAAATTGCAGCCGACGGCCCCGGCCGCCTTCAGCCGTGCGACGTTTGCGCCCGCTTCCTCCGGATCGACCGCATAAGCGCTTTCGAAGTCGATGGTGACGGGCAGGTCGACCGCTCCGACCACGCGCTTGGCATTCTCCATGACGAAGTCGATCGGCACCTGCTGCCCGTCGCCGAAGCCGGAGGCGTCGCCGACCGGGTGGCTGCCCGTGGCGATGGCCTTTGCTCCGGCGCGGGCGACCGCCTGTGCGCTTCCCGGATCCCAGGCATTGTAGAGGATGACCGGATCGCCCGGCCGGTGAAGCGCCGCGAAGGTCTCGAACTTCGAATCCATGCGCGCTGTTAGCAGCGCCGCGCTTCCATGTCAGTCGCGCCGGGCGACATCAGAGCTGAATCCCGGCGCCGGAGCCGATTGCGGCGGCGGCAGCGTCACGGTGACGCTGGCCGAGCGCGACCGGTTCGGGCTTGAGTCGCACGCACCAAGGGCGGCGACGAGGATCAGCAGTGCACAGCGCATTGGACGATCATGGTCGCCAACCCGTTTAGAATTTCCCGACCAACAAGGTTAAGATCGAAGCTTATTCCGGCGAAACCGGTGTCGGGCAGATCGCGGAGCGCCTGGCGGCCGGCGTGTCCTTGCTGCAGACGACCGCGATTGCCCGTGCAGACGCGTGGTCGTCGCCCTGGTCGGGATCCACTTTCCGGTTCGCCTGGTTCGCGCTCGAGACCATAGCCTGGAGCGCGGTCCGGAGGTCAAAGGATGCTTTTCCGGGAGGAGTCGGCGGCCGGCCCGCGGCCGAAGCGGCGGTTCCGATGGCAACGGACGATAGGAGGAGAATGGACAGGGGGCGCATCGACCTTACTCCTTGCCGGCGACAAGACCGGCTGGCTCGAGTCACTCCCCAGCGTGCCCATACTCCTGAAGGCGCGGCAAAGATCGCCCCGTTAGCTCGGTTATCGACGAACTGCGCGGGCGAAATGCCGAATGAAATGCGCTAGTTAACAGCGGCACCCAAACGTCTAGTGGACGAACCGCGCGACCACGTCGCGGTAGGACCGGCTGACCTTCACCTGCGCGCCCGAGTCCAGGACAAGAAAGCATTCGCCGTTGGTGTGCGGCTTGACCTGCCGGACGAGGTCGAGGTTGACGATGGTCGACCGGTGGACCCGCTGGAATCGCCTCGGATCGAGCCTCTTCTCCAGGTCCTTCATCGTCTCGCGAAGGATGAGCGTATTGTCGCCGGTCTGGATGCACATGTAGTCGCCCGCGGCATCGATCCGCTCGATCGTGTCGACGTCGACGCGGAAGATCTGGCCCTGGTCCTTGATGTTGATCATCTTCTCGAACCGGTTGGCCGCCGGGCCTTCGACTCCGCCGGCATCGGCCAGCTCCTCCGCGGCCTCCGGCGCATGCTCGACCAGCGCCTCCTTGAAGCGCTCCGCTTCCTCGGCGCTTCGCATCTCCGACAGGCGCTGACGGACACGGTCGAGGGTGGAGGCGAGCCGGTCCTCGTCCACCGGCTTGACCAGGTAATCGACCGCCTGCGCCTCGAACGCGCGCACTGCGTGGTCGCTGTAGGCCGTCACGAACACGAACAGGGGCGGTTCGACTTCGAGCAACCCCTGGATGACCGAGAAGCCGTCGAAGCCCGGCATCTGGATGTCGAGGAAGACGAGGTCCGGCTTGTGCGTCTTGATCTGGCGGATCGCCTCGCGGCCGTTCGAGGCGGTCGCCACGATCTCGACGTCGTCATGGGCTTCGAGCCGAAGCTGGAGCCCCTGAGTCGCAAGCGGCTCATCGTCGACCAGGATGGTCCGGATGGTCATCAGTCTTCGTCTCCGCTTTCGTAGGGAATTTCGATGATAACGCTGAACCCCCCATGTTCGTTCTTTTTGGTCGTGAAGCCGTGGGCGTTGCCATAGGCCTGGGCAAGCCTTTCGCGGATGTTAACAAGGCCCACGCCGGTCGACGGGCTTGCCGACGCCTCCGAACAGCCGTCGGAGTTTCCATTGTCGGCGACCTCGATCCGGACCGCCTCGCCTTCGCGCGTCGCGTTCAGCCAGATGTCGGCGCCGTCCTCGCTGGGGGTCACCGCATATTTGATCGCATTCTCGATCACGGGCTGGAGCAGGAGCGATGGTAGCCGCGCTCCGATCGTCTCCGCATCGATCCGGAAGTGCGGCCGCATCCGGTCCTCGAAGCGCATCTTCTCGATCTCGAGATAGAGCTTCAGGGTCTCGACCTCCTGCGCAAGGGTCACCTTCGCCGTCGATTCGTTGGCGAGCGTGTAGCGAAGGAAGGACGAAAGCCGCGCGAGCATCGCATTGGCCCGCTCGGTCTGCTTCAGGAGCACCAGGGTCGAAATCGAATTCAGCGTGTTGAACAAAAAGTGCGGGTTGAGCTGGTAGCGCAGCATCGCCAGCTGGGCCGAGCTCGCCTGGCTCTCCAGCCGCTCGCGCTGGTTAATCTGCTCCTCGAGCAGGATATAATAGTTGATCCCGAAATAGAGCGCGGCCCAGGCGGCGAGCAATGCGAAATTGAGCAGTATGGCTCCCAGATACTCGAACCCCGCCGGCCTCGAGTCAGGCTTAAGGAAGGTTGCATAACTCCAGGTCTCGATGACGGAAAAGGCCATCGACGCGACCATCACGGCGACCAGCGAAAGCACCGCCGTCCAGATCACCCGCATCCGGATCAGCCGCCGGAACAGCGCGCCCATCAGCAAGGTCAGCGAATAGCCCGTCGCGGTCAGGAGCGCGGTGTGGACAATCCACATCGGCCCCATCGAATTGGCGAACCCGGACAGCGAACGGAGCAGGAAGTAGCCGGCCCACCCGACGCCCTGAAGGGCCCAGAAGGCGCGGTTCTTGTCCTCGAAGAACGGCGCGTCGAGCCCGACGCCCTGGAGGATCGGGCGTGCCGGGGAATCGATCTTCGGGGTGTCGGTGTGCCTGCGCCGGGCCGTGTTTGGCGGCTGCGGCGGCTGGCTCAACGCTGCGCTGTCGGTCGCCATCTCCCCCGATATAAGGCGATATTGGAAAGGTTGCGAGCAAGACTGGACAGAGGCCCTGTTCGGCTGCTTTTGCGTTCACGCACCCGAAAAGGAGCCGCAGTTGAAGTTTCCCGGTCTTGCCGTTTGCCTAGCCGCTTTTGCCCTTGCCGCCTGCCACTCCAGCCCGAATGACGATTCCGGCGGCCCGACGCCGGTCGACAGGAAGGTCGAGATCGCGCCGATCCTGACGACCGCCGATTCGAAGGATCCGCACAGCTATGCGCGTCCGCTGGAGGCGAGGGTCACTCATGTCGCCCTCGACCTCAACGTCGATTTCGGCAGCAAGCGCATCGGAGGAACGGCGACTCTCGACATCCAGCGCTCGCCGCAGGCGAAGGCGATCGTGCTCGACGACAAGGGCCTGGAGATCCAGTCGATCGCGGATTCCGCTGGCAGGCCGCTCGATTACAAGGTCGGAGCGGCGGACCCCAACCTCGGCTCACCGCTCACGATCGCCCTGAGGCCCGATACGAGGCAGATCAGGATCGCGTACCGGTCGGCGCCGGAAGCGAGCGCTCTGCTCTGGCTGACTTCGGAGCAGACGGCCGGGAAGAAGCATCCGTACATGTTCAGCCAGGGCGAATCGATCGCCAACCGGAGCTGGATTCCGACCCAGGATTCGCCGGGAATCCGCCAGACCTGGGAAGCCTGGATCTCGGTCCCGTCCGATCTTACCGCGGTGATGAGCGCGCAGAAGGGCGAAAAGGCCGATCCGACCCCGCCGCCCCCGGACAGGCGGAGCTTCTATTATCGCATGGGCCATCCCGTCGCGCCTTACCTGGTCGCGATCGCCGTCGGCGATCTCCAGTTCCAGTCGCTCGGAAAGCGCACCGGCGTGTGGACCGAACCCGCGATGATGAAGGCCGCGGCGGCGGAGCTGTCGGACACGGAGAAGATGGTCGACGCCGCAGAGGCGCTCTATGGACCCTATCGCTGGGGCCGCTACGACGTCCTCGTCCTGCCCCCCTCCTTCCCTTACGGCGGGATGGAGAATCCGAACCTCACCTTCCTCACCCCGACCTTCATCGCCGGCGACAAGAGCCTGGTCAGCCTCATCGCGCATGAGCTCGCGCACAGCTGGTCCGGAAACCTCGCCACCAACGCCACTTGGAACGATTTCTGGCTCAACGAGGGGATGACCACCTATGCCGAGCGGCGGATCGTCGAACAGCTCTACGGAAAGAAGCAGGCCGACGAGGAAATCCTCCTGGGGCTCGACGCGCTCGACAAGGCCGTCGCCGAAAAGGGCGGACCCAGGGGGCCGGACACGCGCCTCCACCTCGATATCGGCGCCAACCGGCATCCCGACGATGTCACGAGCGACATCGCCTATGAGAAAGGCGCGGCCTTCCTGCGCACCATCGAAGCGATCGTCGGACGGGGCCGGTTCGACGCCTGGCTGAAGGGCTGGTTCGACCGCCATGGTTTCGAGCCGGTAACCTCGTCCATTTTCCTCGGCGACATCCGCAAGAACCTCGTTGGCGGCGACAAGGCGCTCGAGGAGAAGCTGATGCTCGACGAGTGGGTCTACGGCACCGGAATCCCGTCGAATCTCGTCCGTCCCGACGCGAGCGTGTTTGCGCCGGTCGACAAGGCGGTGACGAGCTTCGATTCCGGCGGAGCTCCGGATTCGGCTGCCTGGGCAGGCTGGAACACCGACGAAAGGCTGCGTTTCCTCACCCGCATCGGCCGGAAGCAGCCGAATGAGCGAATGGCGGCGCTGGACAGGGCTTTCGGCCTGTCGAAAGCGCGAAATAGCGAGTTGCGCTTCGCCTGGCTCGAGCTCGCCGTCGCCAACCGTTACGAGCCCGCGGTCGCGTCCCTGCGTGAATTCCTGTCGAGCCAGGGACGCGGGAAGTTCGTGAAGCCCCTCCTGAAGGCGCTCGCGAACGATCCGCAATGGGGGCGCAAGATCGCGGCCGACCTCTATCCGAAGGTCCGCTCGCTCTATCATCCGATGGTCACCCGCGACCTCGACAAGCTGGCGCTCGGCGGCTGAAAATCGGGGTCGCGTCTTAACGGCGTTTCAACTGTATTCGTTCTATTCCGCACCGAATCTGAGAAGCGGGACGCGGATGTACGAGGCTCCTGATCGTTACAAACGGATGATTTCGGCGCGTTTGCCGGATGGGGAATCCCTGGCGTTCACGGCCGACAAGGCGGACGCGCAGAACTCGCCCCTGCGCGACGCGCAGCTTCTCGCGCGCGGGCATCTCGCGCCCTTTTTCGCGGCCGCCAACGTCGTCGCTTCGGCGATGATCGTCGCCTGCCTGTTGCCGGAAGTGTCCTTCCTGTGGCTCGCCGGATGGGCGGGCGCGGTCGGAATCGTCAACCTCGGCTCAATGCAGATCGCGCGCACCCAGTCGATCACTCACGTCGGGCGGTCCGGCCGGCGGCTCGCCGACTGGATCCTCGTCGCCGACATCGGGATTCGCGCATTCCTGTGGCTTTCGCTTCCGCTTTACCTGTTCCCGACGATGAGCCCGGCAGCGCAGACGATGGTGGCCTCGATCACCGCGGGCCTCGGCATCGCGGCGCTCGGGCTCGTTGTCGTCCTGCCGTGCGTCGTTACCTGGATGGCTTGCTTTACCGCGGGACTAAGCGTGGCTTTGCTGATTGGCCGGAGCAGCGTGCCTTTCCAGAACATGCTGTCGATCCTGTTCACGCTCGGTGTCGCCATCTTCGGCATTCTCGCCGTCTCCCGCTGGGCGTTCCGGCAGCTGAAGACCAACGCCGAAATCGGGTCGCAGAGCGAGAGCGCTTCGCTTTTGCTCCAGGAATATGAACAGCGCGGCGTCGGCTGGCTCTGGCAGGTCGATTGCGACAACCGCGTCACTTACATTTCGTCACGGATGATCGCCCTCCTCAACCGCCCGGCGACCCAGCTTCTCGGCCATTCGCTCCCCGCGCTTCTGGGCGGAAGCGCCGAACTTGGGAGCAAGCTTCTCGAAAAGCAGCCTTTCGCGAACCTCGAAATGGAGCTCGAGACCGCGCGCGGACCGCGCTGGATCTCGATCGCCGGCGACCCGATCATCGACACCGCTGGCCGGTTCGAGGGCTTCCGCGGGGTCGGCTCCGACATCACCGAGATCCGCCAGACCCAGGAGCGGCTGACCCATCTCGCCAACATGGACGTTCTGTCCGGCCTTCCGAACCGCGGCCGCGTGCGCCAGCTTCTCGGCGAGGCTCTGCGCGAGGCGACCGCGCACAGTTCTGCCTGCGCGATCCTGTTCCTCGATCTCGACGGCTTCAAGCCCGTTAACGACACGTTCGGGCACCCCAAGGGCGACGCCGTGCTTCGCGCGGTCGCTAAGCGGCTGGTCGATGAAGTCGGCTCCTCGGGAACGGTCGGCCGGATGGGCGGCGACGAGTTCGCGATCGTCGTCCCGGACGCCCAGAGCCGCCACACGGTCGAGCAGACAGCGCAGCGGATCATCGACTCGATCAAGGAGCCGTACGAGATCGACGGCGCCAACATCCGGATCGGCGTTTCGATCGGCTGCGCGTTCGGCCCGATCGACGGAGCGACCGTCGACGACCTCATCCTAAAGGCCGATCTCGCGCTTTATGAGGCGAAGGGCGCCGGCCGCGGAATCGCGCGCTACTTCTCGTCGGAGCTGCAGTCCGAAAAGGACGACCGGGTGAGGCTCGAATCCGACCTGCGTTCGGCGCTTCCCTCGAACCAGTTCCACCTCGTCTTCCAGCCGCTGGTTGCTGCCAAGACTCAGAAGGTGGTCGGGTTCGAAGCGCTGATCCGCTGGAATCACCCCACCCGCGGCCTTGTCCCACCGAACATGTTCATCCCGGTCGCCGAGGAAATCGGGCTCATGCCCGCCATCGGCCAGTGGGTTATCGACGAAGCGTGTCGGGCGGCGGCGACCTGGCCCGATCACATCACGGTTTCGCTTAACGTCAGCCCCAAGCAGATCGTCCTCCCGAACCTTCCGAACCTTGTGAGCGAGGCGCTCGGGCGGCACCGCGTCCAGGGCAACCGTGTCGAGCTGGAAGTTACCGAAGGCGTGTTCCTCGGCGACAATGGCCCCACGCTCGACGTGCTGAAGCGGCTTCGCCAACTTGGCGTCGGCATCGCCCTTGACGATTTCGGGACCGGCTATTCGTCGATCGGCTATTTGAACAAGGCCATCTTCCACAAGCTGAAGATCGACGGCAGCTTCGTCCGCGAGGCCGGGACCCGGCCCGAGAACGTCGCGATCATCCAGTCGATCGTCCAGCTCGCGAAGAGCTTCCGCATGTCCGTCACCGCAGAAGGCGTCGAGACTGCGGAGGATTTCGAGCGGATGCGCGAGCTCGGCTGCGACACGATTCAGGGGTATCTCTTCGGAAGGCCGCTCAGCTACGCTCGGGCCAACGAGATGGTGCTCGGCCTCGCCAACAAGCGCGCGGCCGGTTGATCCCCCTTTTCAGTTAAATTCCCGATTTCCTCCGGAAGCTTGAAGCTTTTCTGACTTCGGCGCACAGTGAACGCTCCGTCGGGGAGACTGCATGAGCCGCGTCTTTTTGAGCTACGCGAGAGAGGACGTCGACGCGGCCAAGTCGCTCGCCGAGGCCGTTTCCGACGCCGGCCACGACGTCTGGTGGGACCGGCACCTCCACGGCGGCTCACGCTTTGCAACCGAGATCGACAAGGCGCTGAAGAATGCGGAAGCGGTGGTCGTCCTGTGGTCGGACACTTCGGTCGATTCCGCCTGGGTCCAGGACGAAGCCGCGGAGGGGCGCGATTCCGGCCGTCTCGTACCGGTCGCTTTCGGCTCGGTGAAGCCCCCGCTCGGCTTCAGGCAATTCCACACGATCGGCCTCGGCTCGTGGAACGGCAGCGGTGCGCCCGAAAGCCTGGGCGAGTTGCTGGAAGCCATCGCCCAGACGTGCGGGGCGAACTCCGCCGCCGAGAAGCCGGCGGCCGCGGAGGCGGCAAAACCCAAGGCCAAGGCGTCGATCTGCGTCCTTCCGTTCGCCAACATGAGCGGCGAATCCGAGCAGGAATATTTCAGCGACGGCATAAGCGAGGACATCATCACCGACCTGTCGAAGGTCTCCGCGCTGTCGATCGTCGCCCGCAACACGGCCTTCATGTTCAAGGGCCAGACCGTCGACGTGAAGGAAGTCGCGAAGACGCTCGGCGTCAGCCATGTCCTCGAAGGCAGCGTCCGCAAGGCCGGCAACCGCGTGCGGATCACCGCGCAGCTGATCGACGGCGAGGCCGGCGACCATGTCTGGGCCGACCGCTTCGACCGCGACCTGACCGACATCTTCGAAATCCAGGACGAGATCTCCAAGGCCATCGTCGATGCGCTCCGAGTGAAGCTTCTGCCCAAGGAAAAGAGCGCGATCGAAAGCCGCGGCACCTCCAACATCGACGCCTACAACCTGTACCTCATGGCCCGGCAGCAATGGATCAGTGGTACCTTCGGAAGCACCCGGCGAGACGAAGCCATCGTTCGGCTGTGCCAGGAAGCGACCCTCCTTGACCCTGACTATGCCCAGGCATGGGCCCTTCTCGCGCTCGCGCAGCTCGAACTGCGGTTCGTGCACGGCCGCGACGAGAACGCGCTTCCAGCGGCGGAGCGTGCTCTTGAGATCGATCCCGCCTTGCCGGAAGCCCATTGCATCAAGGCCCGCTACCTCGAGGAGGAAGGCCGGGCGAAAGAGGCCGAGCAGCAGATACGGACCGCTCTGAAGCTCGATCCTGAGTCCTGGGAAGTGAACCGCGAAGTCGCACGAATGCTGTTCCGGCACGGCCGCATTCCCGAAGCCATTCCGTTTTTCGAGAAAGCGGAATCCTTGATGGACAGCGACTGGTCCAATCCGATGATGCTGATCACCTGCTACGATTCCGTCGGCGATCCGGTGAACATGAGGAAGGCCGCCAAGACGGCGCTTGAACGCGTCGAGCGGGCAGTCGCCAAGGATCCGACGAACGGCACCGCGCTTGCGGTCGGAGCCTATTCGCTCGCCATGTTCGGCGAGGAAGATCGAGCTCGCGAATGGATCCGAAGGGCGCTTCTCCTCGATCCGGAAAACCTCAACATGAGGTACAATCTCGCCTGCACGATCGTTCGCCAGCTCGGCGACATAGACGAGACCATCAGCACGCTCGGTCCCTTCTTCCAGCAGGTCAACAGCGCCACGATCATGCGCCACATCGAGGTCGATCCGGACATGGACGCCGTTCGCCGCGATCCGCGCTTCCAGGAAATGCTTGCAGCCGCCAAAAGTCGGCTGGGAATCGCGGAAGCCGTGTCCAATGGCTGACACCCGCGACGTTTTCATCTCCTATGCCCGGCCGAGTGAGGATCGGGCGCAGCAGATCGCGCAGCTTCTTCGCGACAGCGGGTTCAGCGTGTGGCGCGACGACGAGCTTCCGGCGCATCGCGCTTATTCCGACGTCATCGAAGAGCGCCTGAAGTCCGCCAAGGCGGTGGTCGTCCTGTGGTCTGGGGAATCGGCCAAGTCGCACTGGGTCCGCGCCGAGGCCGACACCGCGCGCGAGGCTGGAACGCTCGTCCAGGCCAGCCTCGACGGAGCGCTTCCGCCGATGCCGTTCAACCAGATCCAGTGCGCTGATTTGAAGGGCTGGAATGGCGAAAAGGATTCATCCGGCTGGCAGAAGCTCGAAGCCAGCGTCTCCGCGCTAGCCGGCCATTCGGCCGACGGGACCGAATCGGCCGCTTCCGCCGCTCCCAAGGCAAGTGCCGTCCGCGCGTCGATCTGCGTCCTCCCTTTCGTCAACATGAGCGGCGAGGCGGAGCAGGAATATTTCAGCGACGGCATCAGCGAGGACATCACGACCGATTTGTCCAAGGTCTCCGCACTCGAGGTCGTCGCCCGCAACACGGCCTTCAGCTTCAAGGGCCAGAGTCCCGACGTGAAGGACGTTGCCAAGCAACTGAGCGTCAGCCACGTCCTCGAAGGCAGCGTCCGGAAAGCTGGCGACCGGGTCCGAATCAACGCCCAGCTGATCGACGGCTCGACCGGCAAGCATTTGTGGGCCGACCGTTTCGACCGGGACCTCACCGATATCTTCGAGATCCAGGACGAGATTTCGAAGGCCATCGTCGACGCTCTGAAGGTCAGGCTGCTGGCGAAGGAGAAGACCGCGATCGAAGCGCGCGGAACCACCAGCGTCGAGGCCTACAACCTCTACCTGATGGCTCGGCAGCAATGGATCACCGGCGCCTTTTGCGACGAGCGCCGGGACGAAGCGATCGAGCGGCTTTGCCGGCAGGCGACCGCGCTCGACCCCAATTACGCGCAAGCCTGGGCGCTGATGGGCATCGCGCAGCTGGAGCTTCGCTTCCAGCACGGGCGGGACGTGAGCGCCCTCGCCGCCGCCGAGCGGGCGCTGGAGATCGATCCCAGGCTCCCGGAAGCCCATTGCATCAAGGCCCGCTACTTGGAGGAGGAAGGCAGGGCGGAAGAGGCCGAGAAGCAGATCCGCACCGCCTCCGCGCTCGATCCCCAAAGCTGGGAGGTCAACCGCGAAGCCGCCAGGATGCTGTTCCGGCATGGCCATATCCGCGAATCCATCCCCCATTTCGAGAAAGCGGCCAGCCTGATGGACATGGATTTCAACAGCTCGGCGATGCTCATCACCTGCTACAACGGCATAGGCGACCACGGCCGGGCCAAGGAAGCGGCGAAAACCACCCTTGATCGGGCCGAGAAAACCATAGCCAAGGATCCAACCAATTGCTCCGCCCTCGCAATGGGAGCGTCGGCGCTCACCGCTTTCGGCGAGAAGGAACGCGCCCGGGACTGGGTCCGCCGGGCAATCCTGCTCGACCCGGACAATCTCATGGTCCGCTACAACCTGGCCTGTTCGCTGGCGCTGGAGCTCGACGATCCCGAAGGCGCCCTGGAGGCGCTCCAGCCCTTCTTCGAGAAGATTGCGAGCAAGACGATCATGCGCCATCTCGAGGTCGATCCGGACCTCGACCCGGTCCGCGACGACCCCCGCTTCAAGGCCATGCTCGGGGCGACGAAGGAGCGCCTCGGGATCGCGGGCTCCGATGCCGCTTCGGCGCAACCATCGCAGCAGAGCGCCTCCCCGGCCTGAGCGGATACTAATCGCCCCGCCGATTGTTCTGGACTCCAAACAACAATTGTTCGGAGTTTTTCCTTGCGTATCAGCATCCTCCTCGCTTCCGCCGCGGCGCTTTCGTTCGCCGCCTGCTCGAACAGCCCCGACCAGCCCGCCGACACCGGCGAAACCGCGATCGACCAGAGCCAGGTCTCCGACAAGCAGCTCGAGGACCAGGTCATGGCCGCGCTCGCCGACGCTCCGAAGCACGGGCTGACGAAGGACCTGTTCCTCAAGGGCGAGCTTCCGTCCGACGCGGGCCAGCGCCGCTCGGCCCTGATCAAGCTCGCGAAGGACTATGCCTCGGCGCTCGCCGACGGAATGGTCGACCCGAGGAAGCTGCGCGAAGCCTATACCGTTCCCGAGCCGAAGACGGACGTCGCCGCCGGGCTCGGACAGGCGCTGTCGCAGGGCAAATATGCCGAGTGGGTAAACTCGCTCGCCCCGCAGAGCGACGAATATCGCGCTTTGTCGCAGGCTTTCGTCCAGCTGGTCCAGCGCTCCCCCGACCTTCCGGACGGCGACATCCCGGAGGGCAAGACGATCCACCCCGGCAACAGCGATCCGCGAGTCCCCGCGATCGCCGCCAACCTGCGCTCGCAGGGCTATCTCGCCGAGCCCGCGCAGCAGACCGGCGGCCAAAAGCCGCAGGCCGCGCCGTCAGCCCGCTACACGCCGCAGATCGTCGCGGCGGTGAAGCAGTGGCAGGCCGATTCCGGCCTCAAGCCCGACGGGATCATCGGCGCCGGCACCGTCAAGGCATTGAACGCCAGCCCGCGCGACCGCGCGCGCACGCTCGCCGTCAACATGGAGCGCCTGCGCTGGCTCAACCGCAACCCGCCGGCGACGCGCATCGACGTCAACACCGCCGCGACCTTCCTCGATTATATCCGCGACGGCCACCTGCTCGACCGCCGCAAGGTCGTCGCCGGCCAGCCGGGCTGGGAGACGCCGCAACTCGGAGCGCCCATCTTCCAGCTTGTCGCCAACCCGACCTGGACGGTCCCCAAGTCCATCGTCGAGGAAGAAATCGCGGAAAAGAGTCCCGCCTGGCTCGCCGAGAATAATTTCACCCAGAAGGACGGCCAGTGGGTGCAGGGCCCGGGGCCCCAGAACTCGCTCGGCCTCGTCAAGTTCGACATGAAGGACGACGAGGCGATTTACCTCCACGACACCCCTGCCAAGGCGATCTTCGGAATGAACCAGCGGCACCGAAGCCACGGCTGCGTGCGAGTCGACAATGCGCTCGAGTTCGCCCGCGTCCTCGCCCAGGCCGACGGGGTCCTCGACAAGTTCGAAAAGGCGATGGCGACGGGCGAGGAGACCTTCGTCGACCTCAACACCGACATCCCCGTCCGCCTCATGTATCACACCGCCTATTTGGGCGACGACCACCGGCTCCACTTCGCCGAGGACGTCTACGGCTGGGACAACGACGTCGCCTCGGCGCTCGGCTACGCGACGACGGAACGCGTCGCCCCGAAGGCGCGCGCGGAGGATGTCGGCCCTTAAATCTCGACCTGTGATCCCAACTCGATCACGCGATTGGTCGGGAGCTTGAAGAAGTCCATCGCGCTCTCGGATGTCTGCGCCATCCAGGCGAACAGCTTTTCGCGCCAAAGCGCCATGCCCGGCCGCTTGGAGGGGATCACTTTCTGCCGCCCCAGGAAGAAGCTCGTGCTCATCGGGTGGAAGTCCCCGCCGCAACCGCTGAGCCGGCGCAGCGCGGCCGGAATGTCGACATCGTCCATGAAGCCGTAGTGGAGCACGATCCGATAGAATCCGTTCCCCATGTCGTCGGCTTCGATCCTGCCGGTTTCATCGACGTGCGGGACGTCCTCGATCTGGACCGTCAGTATCAGCACCCGGTCGTGCAGCACCTGGTTGTGCTTGAGATTGTGAAGAAGCGCCGAAGGGATCGATTCCCGTGATGCGGAGAGAAAAACCGATGTACCCTTGATACGGTGTGCCGAGGCCGACGCGGACTTGATGAAGACGGGAAGCGGAAGCGAGACTTCCTCCAGCCGCTGGCGAAGGATTTGGCGGCCCCTCGCCCAGGTCGTCAGAACCGTGAATGAAAGCGCCGCAACGACGAGCGGGAACCAGCCGCCATCCGGCACCTTCGTGATGTTCGAGGCGAAATAGGCGCAGTCGACGGCGAAGAAGACGCCGATCGTCGCTCCTCCCACGACCCTGTTCCACTTCCACACGTCGAACACGAGGAAGGCGAGCATGACCGTCGTGATAAGCATCGTGCCTGTGACCGCGATTCCATAGGCCGAAGCGAGGTTGCTCGAGGCCTTGAAGGTGATGACGAGCAAAAGCACCATCGCCAGGAGCGCCCAGTTGACGGCCGGGATATAGACCTGGCCCACTGCCTTTGCGCTGGTGTGGAGGATCCGAAGTCGCGGAAGGAAGCCAAGCTGCACGGCCTGCTGGATGACCGAAAAGGCGCCCGAAATGACCGCTTGGCTGGCTATGATTGTAGCGATCGTGGCAAGAGCGACCAGAGGCAGCCGCGCCCAGTCGGGCGCCATCAGGAAGAACGGATTGCTGACCGTTGATGGGTCGCCGATCATGAGTGCGCCTTGGCCCATGTAATTTAGCATCAGGGAGGGATAGACCAGTCCAAGCCAGGTCCAGGCGACCGCGCGGCGGCCGAAATGGCCCATGTCTGCGTACAATGTCTCGGCGCCGGTGACCGCAAGGAACACCGAACCCATCGCGAGAAAAGCGAGCTTGGGGTTCGCCAGGAAGAATTCGACCGCCCAGATCGGGCTCAATGCCTGCAGGACCTCCGGGTGCGAAGCGATGTTGGAAACACCCATTACCGCAAGGACCGACATATAGACCAATACGATCGGGCCAAAGAGCCTGCCCACTTGTGCGGTACCGCGCGATTGGATCAGGAACAGCGCGATCAATATCCCGATCGAAATCGGTACCACCAACGGTTGCAGCCCGGCTTCGACGACGGTTAGGCCTTCGACCGCCGAAAGCACCGAAAGTGACGGCGTGATCATCGCGTCGCCAAAGAACAGAGCTGTAGCGAGGACACCGAGAAGGACGAGCGCTGGTGTCCATTTCTTTCCTGCCAACCTGCGCGAGATCAGTGCGAGGAGAGCCAGGGAGCCGCCTTCGCCTTCATTGTCCGCGCGCATCGCAACGGCGACATATTTGACTGTCACGATCATCATGAGGGACCAGAAGATCAGGGAGAGCACCCCGAAGACGTGCAGCGGGTCGACGTCCATCGGATGCGGCCCGACGAAGCTCTCCTTCATCGTGTACAGCGGCGACGTCCCGATATCTCCGTAAATGACCCCGACCGCTCCCAACATCAGCTTCGGAAGCGTTTCTCTTGGACCAAGCAGAGGACGGGCAGCTTCCTCCTGACGTGCGGCAATTGTCGCCATGTCCGCGATGTGGGCGCGAGGGGCATAAAGATTCTATGTGGATTCCGTGAAGTCGACATAAGGGAAAGCAGCGGATTCGGCACCGCGCCTCTCGACTGGAGTGGCCCGCGAGCGCAAATTGTCTTGATGGACAGCCCCGCGCGGATCTCTCATGCGGATGACGCGGCGAAGTTTCACGCCGCGACCGTTCTGCTACCTTATCTGGCGGCGCTGGCGATGGTCGCGTTTTCCACCATTGCCGGGACGTTCCTCGCTCCGCGCTGGGGCAATAGCGCGGTGGACCTTCTTTATCTTCCGACCATTCTCGCTTCGGGGACCCTTTTCGGCCTTTGGCCGGCGCTGGCGGCGGGCCTGGCCTCAGCGCTCGCCTACAATTTCTTCTTCACGCCGCCGTTCCATACTTTCCAGATGGACCGCCCCGCGGACATCGTCACGGTCCTCATCCTGTTCTTGGTCGCGACCGTCACCAGCAAGCTGGCCGCAAATGTCCGTGAGCAGGCGGCGCTCGCAACCGCTCACGCGAACCGGAATGCGACTGTAGCTGGATTTGCCGCTCGACTCCTGAGCTGCGCGAACAAGCAGGATATCGGTACCGTCGCATGCGCCGAGATTGCGCGGATCTTTGGCTGCAACACCGCCATGGTCGAGGGACTTCCCACGCCGACAGCGATCGCGAGCGCGCCGAGCGCGGTCCCAATGGCCCCCAGCGAAATGGCAACTGCTGCATCGGTTCTTGAGTCTGGTGAATCCGCGGGGCGGGGCGCAACGCACCCCTATCCCACGGACTGGCAGTTCCATCCGATCGCGTCGGGCACCACGGTCCTCGCCGCTCTTGGATTGATCCGCGACGACGATTCCCTCGCGGTGACCCCGGATCGACAGCAAATGCTTGCAAGCCTGCTCGATCAGGTCGCGCTTGCGCTGGATCGCGCGAGGGTCGAACGCGAAGCCAGGGACTTGGCCGCGCTTCGCGAGCGCGACCGCGTTCGTTCCGCCCTACTGTCGTCGATCGGACGCGACCTGAAGCCCCGGATCGATGCGCTTGGCGCCGCTGCTCGGGCGCTCCGCCGAACAGTCCCGGAAGAAAAGGCCCTTGCGTCAGGGATCGCGTCGGAAGTGATGAAGGTCGACCGTTACGTTTCGAATCTCATGGAGCTTGAGCCGGACGCCGACCAACAGGCGATCGAGACCAACGGCGTCGTCATCGATCTGGTCCACCGTCGCGTTTCGAGGAACTCGGAGGATGTCCACCTGACCCCAAAGGAATATGCGATCCTCGCCGAGCTCGCGAAGCATCCTGGCCGTGTCCTGACCCACGCACATCTGCTTCGAACGGCGTGGGGGCCCGCACAGGAAAATCAGACGGAATATCTCAGAGTCGCGGTTCGCGCGCTTCGCCAAAAGCTCGAGCGCAACCCATCCCGACCCGAGATCATCATAAACGAGCCGGCCGTCGGTTATCGTTTGCTTACCTGAGCCGTACCAGCCACCCACCGGGCAACGACGAACTCACGCCCGGCCCGGAACTCGGCGGGAGTCACCTGTCCGTCTTTGTCTCCGTCGGCGATGGCCTTGAACTCGGCCGCGGCCTTGTCTGCTTCGAAGATGGAAAGATAACCGTCGCCGTCCGAATCAAAGCGGGCGAGGGCCCAATCCATCAATTGCGGCTCGTGCTCGAACAGCTCGATCGCCCTCGGATTCACCAGGCTGTACCCGTCGGTGGCCGCGGCGCCGGAAATCAGCAGCAAGACAATTAGTCCATGCACTCCGCATCAACGCTCGAAGGGCAACGCATATCCTCCCCTGCATTTGCAGGGGAGGGGACCACCCGCAGGGTGGTGGTGGGGCCCCTCCGTCAGACCTGCGGTCCGCCGCCTCCCCCGGAAATCGGGGGTAGGCCAGGGGTTCTCACGCAAGCGCCGAGCGAACCGCCTTGCACAAGGCGTCCGAGCGGAACGGCTTGGACAGCAGCGGCGAGTCCGGAGCGATCGCCTTGATCGCCTCCGTCTCGCTATAGCCGGAGACGAAGAGGATCTTCTGCCGCGGGACCTCCGCGAGAATGCTGCTGGCGACGTCGGCTCCCGACATTTCCGGCATGACGAAATCGAGTACGACGAGGTCGGGCCGGGCGCTCGCATATTCCTTCAGCCCCGTCTTCCCGTCGGCGCAATGCCGCACCTCGAAGCCTTCGTCGACCAGCGCTTCGACGATGAAGCCGCGCACGTCGGGATCGTCGTCGACCACCAGGATCGACGCGGCGCGCTGCGGCTTCGGCGGAAGCTCCTCCTTCGCTGCGTCCAGCTCCGCCGCGGGCTGCGTTTCGGCCGCCCGGAAGAACAGCTTCACGGCCGTGCCGTTGCCCGGCGATGTCTCGATCCGCGCGGTCCCGCCCGACTGGCGAGCCATTCCATAGACCATCGACAGGCCTAACCCGGTTCCCTTGCCGATGTCCTTTGTCGTGAAGAATGGCTCGAACGCGCGGCTCGCCACCTCCTCCTCCATGCCCGTGCCGGTGTCGCTGATGCAGAGCTCGATATAGTCGCCGGCATGAAGCTCAGGATCGTTGTCGATCCGCACCTTGCGGCTGACGAACCTCAGCACTCCGCCCTCGGGCATCGCGTCGCGGGAGTTGATCGCAAGGTTGAGGATCGCGACCTCGAGCTGGGTCGGGTCGGCCATCACCGGCATCATCGCGGTGTCGAGATCGAACTCCTTGGTGATTCCGGGGCCGAGCACGTTCCTCAGCAGCGGCCGCATGTTCTGGATCAGCGGAGCGACATGAACGGGCCGGACCTCAAGCCTCTGGACCCGGCTGAACGCCAGCAGCTGCGCGGTAAGGCGCGCTCCCCGCTCCGCCGCCGTCAACGCGTTGGCCGCGTAGCGCTTGAGCTTATCGTCCTCGACACGCTTGCTGACGATATCGAGGCCGCCGACAACGACTGTCAGGAGATTGTTGAAGTCGTGCGCGATCCCGCCTGTCAGCTGGCCCAGCGCCTCCATCTTCTGGCTCTGCCGAAGCTGCTCCTGCGCCGCCTTGAGCTCGGTGATGTCGCGGGCCTCGAACAGCAAGTAGATGATTTTCCCGTCCGGCCCGTGAACCGGCTGCACGGCGACATCGAGATAGGCGGTGGGTACGCCTGGCCTGTCCATCGTCACCTGGGCGGTGAACAGCTGCCCTTGCGCCGCCGTCTTCACCGCCTGCCTGATCAGCGGCTTGTGCTGCGGGTAATTGCTCAGAGTCGGGGTTTCCCAGATCTTCTTGCCGATCGCGTCGCGGGCATTCTCGGCCCGCCACGCCGCCTGCTTGCTGTTGAGTTCGATCACGGTGCCGTCAGGCTTGAGCAACACGAGCACCTCAAGGACCGCGTCGAACACGGCGCGGAAGCGCGCCTCGCTCTGCGCAAGCTCGTGGGTCCGCTCCTCGACCTGCGCCTTGAGCGCGAGCTGCGCTTCCTTGGCGAGCGTGATGTCCGTCGCCACTCCGATAAAGCCGACGAGGTCGCCGTCGGGCCCGAAGCGCGGGCTGGAAACGCTCTTCAGCCACCGGTACTCGCCGTCCCCGCGCCTGAACCGCGCCTCCAGTGCGAAGGTCTCCCGACTTGCTTCGCCGGCGATGCTCTCGGCGACGACACGTTCCGCGTCGTCAGGGTGGATCCCCTCGCGCCAGTCGTAAGTCCTTGCGAACTCGCGGTCGTCGGTGCCGAGGAATTCCATATAGGCGTCGTTGACGAAGTCGCGGCTCCGGTCGAGCCGGGTCACCCACATCAGCGCCGGCGCCTGGTTGGCGATGCGCCTGAACCGCGCCTCGCTTTCCTTGAGCGCCCGCTCGGCAGTTCGCTGCTCGGTGACGTCTACGACGACGGCGACGAAGCCGCGGATCTCGCCGTCGGGCCCTTGCCACGGGACATATTCCGTTTGCGCCACCAGCGGACCGCGAGTCGGATGATCATAGTCGGCGACGAAGAACTGCCGCTCACCGGCCAGCGCCGCCTCCACCATCGGCTTGCGGCGCTCAAAGGCTTCCTCGCCGATCGCCTCGCGGAAATGCTTTCCGAGCAGCTGCTCGCGCGGCTTCTCGAGCCAGTCGGCAAGCATCCGGTTGAGGAACCGGAGCCGGCAGCCCCTGTCGTAGAACGCCGTCATCACCGGCAAGGCGTCGGCGATCGCCAGCATCCCCGGCGCGGTGAACATTTCCGGCGGCATCCCCGGCGGAAGCTGGTCGGCCGGAAGCGTCTTCAGCCCCGGCACCGCCGCGACCGAATTCCCCGCGATCTTGTCCTGCTGTTTCGCCCCTGACGCCATTGCGACTCGAAGAATTGACTCTTTTTTCCAAAGAGTCACGTAACCTGCGTTACGGCCGTTGCGTTCCGCCCGCTAAGCTTCGTTGGCTACGTCGCGGAACTTGGGCGTCGGCCGCATCTCCCTCGCGATCGCGATCGCCCGGTCCGGCTTGATCGGCCGCTCCGGATAGGCATCCAGCACGATTCCCGGGATCAGCCGCTGCATGAGGTCGGAGTAAGTGAAGCCCGGCTGCCCTTCGGCTCGCGGCCCCGTCGCCTGCACGATCGCCTCGATGTCGGCGGCGTCGAAGCCGAGCTCCTCGAGCTTCGGCGCCAGCGCCATCCGCCGCATCTCGTCGTCCGGCCGCCCGAACACCAGGATCTCCGCCGCCCGCCGTCGAACCGCCGGGTCGAGCTGCTCGTAGCGGTTGGTGCACATCACCACCGCCGCCGGAAGCCGCTGGTTCGCCAGCCGGTCGATCCCGCGGATGAAGGCGTTCACCCCGCTCACGTCCTCGTGGCTCATCTCCTTCGTCTCGCGCGACTGGGCGAGAGCGTCGGCCTCGTCGACCAGAAGGATCACGGCCCCCTCGTTGCCGCCCTCCTTGCCCCGCATCAGCGCCGCTTCCTTGATCGTATGGTCGAACGCCGCGGAGATGAGCTGCGTCATTTCGCCGACCTTGCCCGCGCCGCGCGCCGACAGGCTGAGCGGAAGCAAGTCGATCTCGATCTCCTCCTGCATCGCCACCGCGTCGCCGATCGTCTCGGCAAGCTCCGTCTTCCCCGACCCGACGTCGCCCGCCAGGATGACCAGCGGCGGCCGGTGGAGCACCGTGTCGATCAGCAGCCCCGCGCCCGGGTGATGCTCCTCGCCCCACATCTTCAGCCCCCACGGGTGCACCAGCAGCCCGAGGATCTTCGTCAGCGTTTCCTTCTGCTTGTCGATCCCCACCAGCCGCGCCAGCCGCTCGCGCGCGCCGGGATGCGGATAGCTCATCCGCCGTTCGAACAGGGCTTGGACGTCGACTGCCATGAGGGGTCCCCCGGATTCGCCGGAAGCTTATTCCGCGCCCGCCATTCTTAACAATGGTTTTTGTCGAGCGTCCGAAAGGCGGACACCGGCCAGCCTAAAGCGGCGGCTCGACCGCCTTGAAGCTCGAGTCTCCCGTCTGCAGGTACCACTCGCCCCTGCACAGGAAGTAGTTCGCCTTGCCCCCGCCGGTGATCAGCTTCGAGCAGCCGGCGGGAAGCGATTTATAGCTGTGCCCGATGACATAGGGCTCCCTCGGCTGCGGCGGCGGAGCCGCCTCCACCGGCACCTCGTGGATCACCTCGCGCTCGATCACATGGGTGACGAGCTCCCGCTCGACGATGGGCGTGGCGAACCCGAAGCCGAAGCCGTTGAAGACGAAATGCCCCCGAGGCTGTGGCGGAGCCGGAGCGAACTTCATGCCCGTAGTCGTCGGGGACTGCGCGGCGGCGGAGGTGGCGGCGAGCATCAGCGCTGCGCCCATGGAAACCAAATGACGAAGTGCCATGGCGGAAGACTTACACCCGAAGCGACCCGCCACCAATCGGGATTCCCCACCGCGATTTTCCTACTTCGCTTTTTTCTGCTCCACACTCCCCGATGGAAAACCCATCGCACTCCGAAATCCCCGATTTCGCCACCCTCGCCGCCGATCCCGAGATCGCGCCCCTCCTCAACTTCAAGCCCGTCGTGCGCAAGGTGAAGCGCCCGGACGGCTGGACCGAAGAGCTTCAGCGAGAGCTCATCGCCCGAATCGCCGCCACCGGCACTCTCCAGCAGGCCGTGTGGCAGATGGGCAAGCACGCCACCGGCGCCGAAGCGCTGTACAAGACCCCGTCGGCCGGCAGCTTCCGAATGTCATGGGACGCGGCGATCATCATCGGCCGCCGCCGCAACGGGCTCGACGCGCAGCCGCCCTTCACGGGCGAGGTCCCCGGAATCACCAGGCGAGGCAAGCTGCTCGCCTCCACCGCCGGCCCGCTCCCCGGCCAGGTGAGGAACGAGCATGGCGAGTGGGAGGACGAGGCCTCCATGCTCGCCCGCGCCGAGGAGGCGAAGGACAGCATCTGCGAAAAGCTGCTTCGCGCGCGGCGGCTGTACCTTGCCGAGATCAGCGGCTCGGCGGGAAAGCGCGCCGCGTTCGAGATCCTGACCGAGCTTCCCATCGACTGGGAGAAAGCGAAGCGGCTGGAGC
>Ga0207706_10001190_pt1 | contig 26240 bp, 22 predicted proteins | sample KBSC53metaG_FD_184318 | JGI IMG/M metagenome (GOLD analysis project Ga0207706, IMG submission 184318) | Corn rhizosphere microbial communities from Kellogg Biological Station, Michigan, USA - KBS C5-3 metaG (SPAdes) (version 2) | ecosystem: Host-associated > Plants > Roots > Rhizosphere > Soil ... | reverse complement strand
AGTGCGCGCGGCGGGACTCGAACCCACGACCTTCGGCTCCGGAGGCCGACGCTCTATCCAACTGAGCTACGCGCGCAATTAGCGACTTCCCAGAGGGATTAAGTTCCTCTGATGACAACTGCGAACCGTAAGATAACAGTCCTCCCAGGCGATGGAATCGGGCCCGAAGTCGTTGATTCCGCGCTTGCCATCATAAAAGCAGCCGGCGTTCCGCTCGAGTTCGAGAAATGCGAAGCCGGCGCCCGCGTTTTCGAGAAAGGAATCGTCACCGGAATTCCCAAGGAGACTGTCCGATCGATCGAGCGCACCAAAGTCGTCCTCAAGGGACCACTCGAGACGCCGATCGGCTTCGGGAACCGCAGTGCCAATGTCACGCTGCGCGCGCTCTTCGAGACCTACGGCAACATTCGCCCCGTTCGCGAGCTGCCTGGCGTTCAAACCGCTTTCACCGGACGACAGCTCGACATCGTCATCGTCCGCGAGAACATCGAGGATCTCTACGCCGGCATCGAGTACATGCAGACGCCCGGCGTCGCCGAGAGTCTCAAGCTGATCTCGCGCGAAGGCTGCGAAAAGATCGTCAAGCTGGCATTTGCCTTCGCGATTGCCGAAGGCCGCAAAGCCGTGCACTGCGCGACGAAGTCCAACATCCTCAAGCTTACCGAAGGTCTGCTGCAGCACACCTTTGAGGAATTCGCGCCGCAGTACCCATCGATCACCTCGAAGCACATCCTCATCGATAACTGCGCCCATCAGCTGGCGATGAAGCCCGAGCAGTTCGATGTCATCGTCACCACCAACATGAACGGCGACATCCTGAGTGATCTCACTTCGGGTCTGACCGGCGGGCTCGGCTTCGCTCCGTCTGCGAACATCGGCAACGATGTGGCCATCTTCGAAGCGGTCCACGGCTCCGCTCCGGATATCGCCGGAAAAAATAAAGCCAATCCGACCGCGCTCATTCTCAGCGGCGCGATGATGCTGCGCCACATCGGCGAAGGCAAGGCGGCCAACGATGTCGAGCAGGCGGTGCTGGTGACGCTCGAGAGCGGGATTCGCACCAGCGACATGGTGGGTGCCGCGAAGCCCGCCGGAACGAGCGAGTTCACCCATGCGGTAATCTCCAATCTTGGCAAGACTTCCAAGGTCAGTCCGCCCAAGAAGTACACCGGGTTCAAGCTCCCAGAGGCAAACCTCGGCGTGAACGTCGTGAAGGCGGACAGCCGTGGGTTGACGGGACTCGATGTGTACATCGAGTCGGATCTCGAGCCGCGGGCGCTCGCCGCCGACCTCGAAAGGCTCGCGACGACCTCGCCGCTGAAGCTGGAGATGATCACCAACCGTGGCGCCGTCGTTTTCCCGGGCGAAGAGCGGAAAGTCTCACTTGTCGACCACTACCGCTGCCGCTTCGTGCTCCGCGAGACGTCCACGAAGCTCGGTGATACAGAGATTCTGTCGCTGCTCGGCGCCGTTGGAGGCAAGCACCGCTGGATGCACATCGAGAAACTGCAGGAGTTCGCCGGCGAGAACGCGTTCTCCAAGTCCCAGATTTAGTTTTTGAACTAGTTGTAGTTTTATCTCGACCACTCCGAGGTGTCTCGCGATGCCAGCTTTAGATCGCCGCTCCTTCATGTCCTACTTTGCCGGCGCCGGGCTTTCGTCGACGCTCTTCCCCGGTGTCCTGTGGGCAAAGCTGGCCAACGGAGCCGAGATCACCGTCGATACCATCGCCAGCGCCGAGGAAATGGCGGGGGTTCATTTCGATCAGACCGAGCGTGAGCTCATGCTCGATGGACTGAAGCAGCAGGCGGCAAGGATCGACGCGCTGCACAAAGTCCCGCTCGCGAATTCCGTCAGTCCCGCAATCAGGTTCGATCCGTTGCCGCCGGGAAAGAAGATCCAGCCGGAACCCAGGCGGCCGATGGTGCGCGGCAAAGTGGCGACGCGCGCGACGCCGGCGGACATCGAAGAGCTAGCCTTCCTGCCAGTGACAGAGTTGTCGGAGCTGATTCGCCGCCAGCGAGTCAGCTCACTCGCACTGACTCGTATGTATCTGGCTCGGCTGCGGAAGTACGATCCCGTACTGCGCTGCGTGATTTCGTTCACCGAGGAGCGCGCACTCAAACAGGCGCAGGCGGCCGACGACGAGCTCCGCCGCGGCCGGTATCGCGGGCCACTTCACGGCATCCCCTGGGGCGCAAAAGATCTGCTCGCCGTGCGCGGGTACAAAACGACTTGGGGCGCGGCGCCGTTCAAGGATCAGGTCATCGACACCGACGCCACAGTGGTGCGACGACTCGACGATGCCGGAGCCGTCCTCATCGCCAAGCTCACACTCGGCGAGCTGGCGCAAGGTGATATCTGGTTCGGAGCGACGACGAAGAATCCGTGGAAAGTGGATCAGGGCTCGAGCGGATCATCCGCCGGACCTGCCTCGGCGACCGCGGCGGGACTCGTTGGCTTCTCGATCGGCAGTGAGACGCTCGGCTCCATCTCCTCGCCGTCGACCCGCTGTGGAACGACCGGACTTCGTCCGACTTTCGGCCGCGTTCCGCGCACCGGTGCGATGGCGCTCTCGTGGACAATGGACAAGCTCGGCCCCATTTGCCGCAGCGTCGAAGACTGTGCTCTCGTGCTCGACGCGATCTACGGACCCGATGGCCAGGACAACACCGTCATCGATGCGCCGTTTCACTGGAATGCGACTCTCTCGCCGAAAGCGCTGCGCGTAGCGTACGTCAAAGCCGCCTTCGACACGCCGCAGACTGATCCGGCGGATGCGAAGCGCACGCTTCACGCGACAAAAAAATTCGACGACGCCGCGCTAGGGGTCTTCAAGTCGATGGGAATCAACCTGATTCCGGTCGATCTGCCCGACGTGCCGTACGACGCGATGCGAATCATTCTCACCGCGGAAGCGGCTGCCTCGTTCGACGAGCTGACGCGATCGGATCGGGACAAGGAACTCGTCCAGCAGGGAAAGTTCGACTGGCCAAACACCTTCCGCACCTCTCGGTTCATTCCTGCCGTCGACTACGTGAACGCGAACCGACTGCGATCGATCGCGATTCAGAAATGGGACGATCTGATGCGCTCAGTAGACGTGATCGTGACACCGACAGGCGCGGCCAATTTATCGCAGCTGGTCGCGACCAATCTCACGGGGCATCCGGCGGTGATAGTTCCGAACGGATTCCGCGATGACGGCACTCCTGTCTCACTCACCTTCCTCGGCGGGTTGTTCGAGGAGGCGAAGGTGCTCGCGGTTGCGAAGGCCTACCAGGACGCGACTGGATTCCATCTGAAGCGGCCGAACATTCCGACAACTCCACCCCCACCACCACCCGCGGCGACACCGGGGTGATAGCCGCGACAATCATGAAACACTCCCTCAGGCTTCACGCCGGAGGGAAGCGTCATCTGATCACGGCGAGAACGAAAACTCGAGCTTGAAGTAGGCCGCGTTCTCTCGCTCAGGAAAGCGATCGCCTCCCACCGTCTTGTAGCCGACCGCGCCCGTAGTTCTAAGCCCTGGCGTCCACGTGTACTCGAATGTCGGTGCAACCTGGAAGACATTGCTGGCGAGCCCATCCTCTCCACCACCCTGTCCCACCAGCTCCAGACCAATTCTGGACGGGTGCGCCCGAGAGCTGCTGAACGGAATGGACACTCGTCCCCGCGCCCAGAGATACGGACTGTCAAAGTTGTAGTTCGAGAGCAGCTGCCAGTGCGCCGCACCTGCTCCACGCCCAACGTGGTACGCTCCGAAGCTGGCTGTCACTCCGTCGCTTCCACCTCCCTCAGCGCCGGGCGCTCCCGGATCTTCGTTGTCCACCCAGGCGTATCCGACACCGAACGAGACACCGTTGTAACGCGATGCGTAAGCGAGGCCAACCGTCGGCAATATCGACGACAGCGTGAGGTCGGTGTTGGGCAACGGCAGTGCGTCGTAGTGAAGCGAGTAGCCGTTCAGGTTGAGATATGGCGACCATCCGAGCCCGCCGACGCCGATGTACGTGCCGAGCAGATAGAACTGATCGCCGCGCGTGTCGAACTCGGCGGATCCGTAAAACGAAGGGTGGAATGCGGGGAGCTGCGCTGCCAGCGGGCGCGCGACGATCAGGGATGTCAGCGCGGTCAATGCAGCGAGCGCAATCGACCGGGTTTTCACCGTCATTTTCATGTTCTTGATGGAATCAGAGGTTGTAGTAAGACGAGCGTGAAAGGCGCACCGCCACACCTCATCCGTATGTCGGTACGCCAGCAGTCCGACTCTCTTATGCAACGACGGTGCACCGAAGAACTTTTTCGCTAGCTTTTGGCCGGTCACCCCGAGGATCAGTTAATGGCATCGAAAGGCAAAGTGAGCTTCTACCGCTGGGACTCCATGAAGAAGGAGCGGGTCTCCGACATGCTGGAGCGCCGGCTCATCACCGGCGATCGCATGATGCTCGCCCACGTCTATCTCAAGAAAGGGTGCATCGTGCCCAAGCACTCCCACGAAAACGAGCAGCTCGCCTACATTCTCGAGGGCGCGTTGAAATTCTGGATCGGCGATGACGGTGCCGAGGAAATCACAGTGAGCGCGGGCGAAGTTCTCCTCATTCCGTCCAACATCCCTCACAAGGCCGAGGCTTTGGAAGAAACCCTCGATGTCGACGTCTTCAGTCCGCCGCGTCAGGATTGGCTGGAGAAGAAGGACGACTACCTGAGGCGTTGAGTGGATCTCGGTCTTCGCGGCAAAGTCGCGCTCGTTTCCGCCAGCAGCAAAGGTCTTGGTCGCGCGATCGCCGAGGAGCTTGCCGCCGAAGGGACGGACCTCGTGATGTGTGCCCGCGGCGCGGACGCTTTGCGTGAAGCTGCAGACTCGATCAGAAAGAACTCCAGGGTCAAAGTGATCGACGTCGCTGCGGATGTATCGCAGCAGGCCGACATCGATCGGGTTGCCAAAACCGCGCTCGATGGCTTCGGCAAAGTGGACATCCTCGTTACGAACTCAGGCGGTCCACCCAGCGGCAAGTTCGAGGGGTTCGACCATGAAGCGTGGGATGCGGCGGCCAGGCTTCTTCTCCACAGCGCCGTTGGCCTCACCCGCGCTATTCTGCCGGGAATGAAAGAGCGCCGGTGGGGACGGATTCTCAACGTGACTTCGATCGCGGTGAAGCAGCCGATCGACGGCCTCATGCTGTCGAACAGTCTGAGATCCGCCGTAACTGGATTCGCGCGCACCCTCGCCAACGAAGTCGCGTCCTACAACATCACGGTCAACAACATCATGCCCGGCTACACCCGCACCGACCGCGTCGAGCAGCTGGCGCGGGCGTCGAGCGAGAAAACGGGTTCTTCAGTCGCTGAAGCGTTCGCCAAATGGGAGCACGAAATTCCGATGGGCCGGCTCGGTGAGCCCCGCGAGTTCGCCGCCCTCGCCGCCTTCCTGGCGTCGGAGCGAGCGAGCTACATCACTGGAGCTTCTATTCCCGTTGATGGCGGCTGGATCAGGAGCCTGCTCTGATTTAGGTCCCTACTCCATCGCCATGCTGTCGACGTAACACCACTTCCAGCTTTCCCCCGGCTCGAAGCTCTTGATCACCGGGTGCTCGGTCGCGTGAAAATGGGCCGTCGCGTGCTTGCCGATCGAATTGTCGCAACAGCCGACGTGGCCGCAGCTTAGACAGAGGCGCAGGTGAACCCATCGCATTCCGAGTGTGAGGCACTCCTCACAGCCATTCGGCGTGCGTGGTTTTACGTCGCGGATTTGCGACAGGTGGGTGCAGGGCGCCATGAATCCCTCGGTCGAGTAAACGCAACGGTGGGTGGTGACATCATGTAAGCGATAGACCTATGGAGATATCGCTTGTTGGTCCAAGCCGGTGCAATCCTTACGCAACCGTATATTAGCCAGCCGATGAGGCGTCCCCGATTCCGCCGGGCTCGAAAGCGCGACACGGCGCAAACGGAGCTCGTCTATCACGATCGCGCATCCTACGCTCTGGACGCGCAGCTCGCGTCGCTCGCCGCGGCGGGCGATGACAACGCTTTCACCTCCCTGGTAACGCGCTTTCACCCTGCCGTTTTTCGTTGGTCCCTCATCTTCGCTGACGATCCCGACGAGGCTGAGGACATCGCGCAGGAAGTTTTCGTGCGCGTCCATCGCCAGATCGGTGATTACCGTTCCGATGGTCCGCTCGAGGGCTGGCTCTACCGCATCACCCGCCGCGCTGCAGCGCAGCTTCGACGCACCCGCCGCCGGCGGGGTCGCCTGGCTTTGACGCCTGCCGCGCGCCCTTTGCGCGATGTGTACACGACCGACCCCGGTGGGCGTGTCGATCGCCAGCGCGCGGCGACCGTTATCAGAGAGCTGTTCGCGGGATTGCCGCGCCGTCAGCGGGAGGTGTTCGACCTTGTCGACCTTCAGGGTCTGTCGCCGGCAGAGGCCGCCGAGCGAATGGGCATGAAGCCGGTGACGGTTCGAGCCCACCTTTTCAAGGCACGGAAGGCGATACGCGACGCCCTCCTTGCAACGCACCCCGCCTACGGCGAGCTGTCACGATGAAGTGTCAGGAATGCCTTGAAGAGCTGGCGACTGGCTCGCTGCGCGACCTGCAGGTGGATTCGCCGGTTATGCAGCATTGCGCGATCTGCCCGGATTGCGGTCCGCTGGCAACCGCACTCCGGGATCGGGAATACACCGCCGCGACTGTGCTGAACAGTCTGCCGCCCATGAGCAATCCGATCACCATCGCTGAGACTGCGGGTGTGATCAGCAGGCGTCGCCGACTCGGGAAGATCGCCGTCTTCGCGACTGGTGCCGCGCTCGTGGCGACTGTCTGGACGAGCATCTTCCTGACAGCAACCGGGCAGCGGATGTTCAACATCGATGGCCTTCCGAACCTGCACACCGAAACGATTGCGTTGACCTGTCTCTCTCCCGACCAGGCGGGTGATCTGATCGGCCCATACCTCCGGGAGAACGGGAGCCTCTATTACGTGTCGAAGTCTGGTGTGCGGGCAATCACCATCCGCGGGTCGCGTAAAGAGCTCGCCACTGCGCGGCAAATGATCGGGGAATTCGAGGGTAATGACCCGGTGGCCTGCGATTGGAATCGGAAATTCAACGACATGCAGGGCGCTCTGAAGCGCGCCGGCTTTGGAGACGCCGCGACCGGCGGCGGTCGGTCGGCCGACATGGTTCCCAACCCCGTCGTCGACCCGAATCCAGTGGTCGAGCCGACTCCTGTCCCTGTGCCAAATCCAGCCAACCCGCCCAATCCGTCCAGGAAGAGATAACCGCGGGTCAAGTACGCAGAAACACCCAACCCTTTTTGGGTTGATCGCTGTCTAAGATTCCGGTTGCGAAACCGCCGTAGCGATCAACCCGTTCCCCGTCTCCAGCTCATGACTCTGATCCGTTTTTCGCGGTGCCTGGCCGCGTTCGCAGGTTTTGTCGCCTCCAGCTCTTTCGCACAGACTCCGACCTATCCTGGACAACAGTCCGGAGCTCCCACCTCCGCGCAACCGACGCCTAACGGCACAGCCGCCGTGCGCACCATGCGGGCGACTCGAGCGGATGGACCGATAACGATCGACGGCAAACTGGATGAGGCAGCCTGGGCTGCCGCCGTTCCATCATCCGATTTCACCCAGAGTTATCCCAAAGTCGGCGCCAAGCCCACTGATCCCACCGAGGTCCGCGTTCTCTACACCGATGACGCGATGTATGTCGGCGTCCGGATGTTCGACTCGCGGCCCGACTCGATCGCCGCGCAGCTCGCGCGGCGCGATGCCAGCGGCATTTATTCCGACTGGCTGCACGTCATGATCGACTCGTATCGCGATCGCCGTACATCCTTTCGCTTCTCCGTCAATCCGCGCGGCGTGCAGAAAGACGTGCTCGAGTTCGACGACCGTAACGGTGAGGACCTGAACTGGGACGCGGTGTGGCAGGTCGCAACCCAGATCGATTCGCTCGGCTGGACAGCGGAGTATCGCATTCCGTTCTCGCAGCTGCGGTTTGGTGGCGATGGCAAAGGGGAGCGAATCTGGGGATTCCAGGTGATGCGCGACATCGCTCGCCGCAACGAGCGCGACAGCTGGTCGCCGTGGAAGACAACCGATCCAGGTTTCGTCTCGCTGGAAGGCGATCTGTACGGGCTCATCGACATCCCGAGACCGAGTCGCCTCGAGGTTGTGCCGTACGTCAGCGGTAAGCTCACGCGAGAGCCGGGCAACCAGGCGAACCCGTTCTACAAGAAAAATGATGCCCAGCCCTCAGCAGGTGCGGATCTCAAGTACGGACTTCCCGCCGGATTGACGCTGACCGCGACAGTGAATCCGGACTTCGGTCAGGTCGAGGTCGATCCCGCTGTCGTGAATCTTTCGGCGTTCGAGACCTTCTTTCCGGAAAAGCGGCCTTTCTTCGTCGAAGGCGCGAACATCTTCAACATTGGCACGATCAACGGCGGGCCGGGCTACGGAAACCAGCAGATATTCTACTCGCGCCGCATCGGTCGCTCTCCGCAGCGTGTCGCGAGCGGCGAGTTCGTCGATGCGCCCGATGCAACGACCATCATCGGAGCCGCCAAGGTCACCGGGAAAGTGGGCCCATGGACGGTCGGACTGCTCAATGCGTTGACCGCGAAAGAGAACGCGGATTTCGTGACGCCAGCCGGCGTCGAGGACGCGACACCAGTCGAGCCTCTGAGCAACTATTTCGCTGGACGCGTCCGCCGCGAGTACCGCGGCGGTCAGACCATTTTCGGGATCGGTGGAACGGCCGTCAACCGAGATCTAAGCGACGACGTATTCAAGAATCTTCTTCGCTCGAGCGCTCAGGTTGGCAGTCTCGACTTCGAGCATCGGTGGGCGAACAGGCAATGGTCGCTGACTGGCGCTTTTGCGGGATCAACCATCCAGGGATCCCGCAGCGCCATCACCAGCGCGCAGCTGTCGAGCGCGCGCTACTACCAGCGGCCGGATGCGGACTACCTGGAGCTGGATACCACCGCCAACAAACTTGGCGGATACTCGGCCAAGCTCGGTCTCAACAAGTACGGCACGTGGCAACTCGCGGCGACCGGCAAGGCCATCAGCCCCGGGTATGAAGTCAACGACCTCGGCTTCATGGGCCGGGTTGACTATCACAACCTCGGCGTAAGCGGGTCGTACAACAACACCGAGGCGGGCAAACATTTTCGTGCGTACCAGCTCTACTTCGGCACCAACCACGCCTGGAACTACGGGGACAACAAGATCTGGACGAGCTATTTCAATCAGGTAACGCTCAATCTCAACAGCCTCTGGAACGTCTACTTCGGCGGCGAATACGATCCGAGCGCGATTGACGACCGGCTCACTCGCGGCGGGCCGCTGGGACGTCAGCCCACGCAATGGGGCGGCTGGACGCAGATCGACACCGATCAGCGTGGAGTCTTCTCGTACTCGTTGAACGCGTTTTACTACGGCGACACAAAGCACGGCTACTCGAAGGATGCCGGCATTACCATCACCATGCGTCCGTCCTCGTCAGTCCTGCTATCTGTTTTCCCGGAAATAAACCTGCTGCACAACACCATCCAGTTTGTCGGCCGGTCAACCGACGCGCTGGCCACTGCCACCTACGGACGCCGCTACATCTTCGGCGATCTTTACCAGACCACACTTGCCGCCATCACCCGCGTCGACTGGACGCTCAGTCCGGTTGTCTCCTTCCAGCTTTACGCGCAGCCATTCGCGTCGACTGGCAGGTTCAAGGGATACAAGGAGCTGGCTCAGCCCGCGACGGAGAACTATCTCCTCTATGGGGTCGATAACGGGAGCACCATCACTCCCGTTGCCGATCCGGAAACGGGGAACACCCAATCGTACACGATCGACCCGGATGGAGCGGGCGCTGCTCCGTCGTTCTCGATCGACAATCCGGATTTCCGCACCCACTCACTGCGAGGGAACGCGGTGTTTCGCTGGGAGTACCGTCCCGGATCAGCGCTTTACTTGGTGTGGCAGCAGCAGCGCAGCGATTTTCTCTCCTACGAGGGTAATTTCCGCTTCCGCCGCGAAACGAGCGAGATCTTCGGCCGGCCGAGCAACGTCTTCCTCATCAAGGCGACTTACTGGTTCGCTCGATAGAGCTGCGGACCGAACTAACGTCTGCTTGGCGCTCAGCGCTTTTACGCAGCACGCTAACCGCTGCAGACTACTAGACAGATCCCGGTGCGGTTAGAGTGACAACTCGATTTTCCTCTGCATTACCGTGATGTGTCCCGACGTTTGCAGCGGTCAGCGTGCAGCGCAGACGCGGTCAGCGCCCAGCAGATGTAGTTGAGTCCGCAGTTCTATCGACCGTGTATATTTTCATAGGTAAAACACCGACCGAACCGCCATGCCAATCGACGAAAAGCCAAGCAGAAACGAAGACGAGTACTTCGCCAGGCAGAATCAGGAAATCATCCACGAGATGCGCGTAAAGCTCGATGCGGAGCGAAAAAAGGCGGAGCGCAGCGCCCACCACAACAAGTGCCCTCGCTGTGGTGGTGATCTCAGGGAAGCGCACGTCGAAGCAGTCAAGATCGACGAGTGCGGCGACTGCGGTGGAATCTGGCTCGACAAGGGCGAGCTCGAGCAGCTGCGCCGGGTCAACAAGGCGCGCGGCGTCTCGGGCGGCGTGCTCAGCTCCATCTTCCGGAGGGGCTAAGCGCTCGATTTCGGCTTGACCTGACTGCTGGAAGTGATCCGGATCGCAAGGCGCCCCACAGAATCGGGGCGCTTTTGCTTATACCGGGAAAACCCGGGTGATAAAAATAGTTACAACTCTGTCATTTTCTTTTCATGTCGTTGTCATTCAACGTCATCGATGTGGCACGCTAAATAACGGGAGAAATATTTGTATGAGCGAAAAGATTTCTTTTCGGCTTTTTCTGTTGCCGTGTGCGGAAGTGCGGCGTCATCTGAATGAAGTTCGTGCTCGATACAATCGCGAGTGATCGCGAGTGGGATGCACCGATATCATCGGGCGCGCATCCACCGATAGCCCACCTTCTCTCTACTGCTCCGAGAACTATCGGCGGTGCATCTCGAACCATTAACAGCGGACTCTCCAATGAAAAACAATAGAAAGGGCTTTACGCTCATCGAGCTCCTGATCGTGGTTGTGATCATCGGTATTCTTGCCGCGATCGCAATTCCGAAGTTTGCCAACACCAAGGACAAGGCGTACGTCGCGGCGATGAAGTCCGACCTGCGCAACCTTGCCACCTACGAAGAGCAGTACGCCGCCGACAACAACGGTGCGTACTTCTCCGGCAGCGCCACCAGCGCGGCCCCGCTCAACGGCTTCACGCCTTCGCAGAACGTGACCATTACGGCCACGATCGTCGCCGGCCCGCCGCAGACCTGGACCGCCACGGCGACCCACTCGCAGTCTTCCAAGACCTGCGACAACTCGACTGGCGCGATTGTCTGCACCTGAGTAGGAAATTCATCAACACAGAGAGCCCCGCTCGTGAGAGCGGGGCTTTTTTTTTGTGCACCATGACGGTGCATATTTCCCCGCATGACGGATCGATTGATCAAGCTGGTAATCCAGGCGGGTGTCATCCTGGCGGTAGTTGTAGCGCTCCCCTACAAGGTGTTCGAGCTCGATCGCTACTTCGTGCCAAAGGAGCTGGTGCTGAACGCGGCCGCACTTATAATCGCCGTGCTGCTGTTCGCGCGTCGAAGGTCGCTAAGCTTTGACCTGATAGACGGTCTGATCGCTTTCTTTCTGCTCTGGAGCTTCGGCTCCGCCCTTTTCGCCACCAATTACTGGTTGGCCCAGCGCTCCCTGAGCATCACCATTTCGGGCGCAATAGTGTTCTGGGGCGCCCGTGCCATCGCTGCCACGAGCTATCGCGGTATCCTCGTCGCCGCTGCCACAGCGACCGTGCTGGCGGCCATTTTCTGCCTTGCACAGGCTTATGGCCTCGACACGGAGTATTTCAGCACCCAGCGGGCTCCCGGCGGCACGTTCGGTAATCGGAACTTCGTGGCGCACATGTCGGTCATCGGCCTGCCGGCGCTGGTTTGGTGCACGGTGACGGCGCGCCAACAGATCGGCGCGTTGATCGGGTCGCTTGGCACCGCACTCGTTGGCGCGGCCCTGGTGCTGTCACGCTCCAGAGCGGCATGGCTCGCGATTGCCGCCTGCGTGGTCGTGCTCGCCATCCCGATGATTGCCTCGAGAAAGTATTGGCGCGGTGGACACGTGGGCGGGCGCTTCGCCCGGCTCACACTCGCTGCCGTGATCGGTGGAATGATCGCCATCGTCATGCCCAACTCCCTCAACTGGAACAGTGAGTCTCCGTACCTGGACTCAGCGCGAGGGATGATCGACTACAAGCAGGGAAGCGGTCGTGGTCGGGTCGCGCAGTACAAGAACTCGCTGCGCATGGCGGTGTCGAATCCCGTGTTTGGGGTCGGCCCGGGGAATTGGCCTGTTGAGTACGTCAAATTCGCGCCCGACAATGACCGCTCGCTGACGGATGATGGCATGACCGCCAACCCGTGGCCTAGCAGCGATTGGGTCGCTTTTGTTTCAGAGCGCGGCTTCGTTCCGGCGCTGGCGCTGATGGGTGCGTTCATCCTTCTCTTTTTCACGTCATTGCGCCGCTGGAGCGAATTCGAGAATCCGGAGGCCGTTCTGGCGCAGTGCGTGCTTGCGGGCACCATCGTCACGGCGATGGTCGTAGGTGCTTTTGACGCGGTGATGCTCCTCGGGGCGCCTTCGTTCCTTGTCTGGAGCATCCTGGGCGCCACCAGTGGAATTCGTCGCAATGCGCGGGCGATCGAAGTCTCTCCGCGCATCATCGGCCTCGCAGCGGCAGCGCTCGTCTTCGCCTCGCTGATCTCCACTGCGCGAAGCGCCACGCAGACGATGGCAATGTCTGCCGTCGGTCGCGGCGGATTCACCGCTGGCTGGGTGACCGGCGCGCTCTGGGACCCCGGCAGCTATCGGATCAATCTGCGGGTGGCCGAGCTCTATTCTAGACGCGGACGCTGCACTACCGCGCTGCGCTACGCGAGACAAGCGGTCTCGCTGTTCCCGCACTCCCCACAGGCGAAGCGTATCGCGCGCAGCTGCGATTAGTGCGTCAGGAGCCGGCAGCTTTCTTGGGAGGCGTGTCCTCAGCGCTCACTGACTGCGGCAGTCGCACAGCGGTGAGTGGCGGTTGCGATTCAGACAACAGCCTGGTCACGAAGCGCTGGCCTTCAGAGATGCGCTCGATTTCGATCGCAATCGCGTCCATCCCCTGCTCGAGACGTTCCAAACGCTGAGGGGACTCGACCGGGGCTCCCTTGGACGCTGTGCGCCCCCGTCTCCAGCGGCGTCGCAGAAAAAGGAGAAGGATAGACATCGCTGCGAGCGCGCTGAATCCGCCTGCGGCCATGCCTTCTTCGAAGTCGCCCCCGCTGGCCGGTGGCGATCTCACCTCCTCCGTTCCGGCTGCCAGCTCCGATGGCGCGGCGGCGAGCTGCTGGCCCGTCACCGCCAGATCGGTCTCCAGCTGGAGAATCCGCTGATCGAGCAGCTTGATCCTGCTTTGCAAACCTTCCTCACTGACGGGATTCCCAGCCCTGCGGATCTCCTGCGCAAGTTCGTTCCGCCGCTCACTGACGCTGGTCAGCTGGTCCGAGAGCGAGGCGCGCCTCGCCAGCAATGCGCTCATGTCGTCCTCTGTTATGGGGACGGTAATGACCCGCGTCTGCCCGTCGGGTCCGACGATGGTGAGCGAGGGTGCTTTGCCTGCCGATGGCGGGGTGGTCGCGATCTGTGGCTGCGTGGATGTCTGCATAGCGACTCATACGTGACGGGGGACGTCCGGGTTACACGCCGAGCCCACTCTGGAGCCTTTCCCGGATACCTGCGCAAAGGAGCGCAAAAAGAAAACCCCGCCACCGATGTGGCGGGGTTTGGCAACCAGTCGGGGCGACTGGATTTGAACCAGCGACCTCCTGCTCCCGAAGCAGGCGCGCTACCGGGCTACGCTACGCCCCGAAATACTCTGTTTATTCAAGGAAGACTTTGCGCACCGGCGCGGAATAAGGCCGGCTGCCATGAGCCAGACACATCATAACAGGGCCAGGCACCCTTCGGGAGCCCGAATCGGGGAGCAAAATCGCACTGTGCAACACGTGTTGCATAATGCGGCAAACTGCACCAAAAGCGCACATTTGTGATCTATCTAACTCATTGAGAATAAATGACTTAATCTGTCTCATCCGAGTCGAAAAATACATCCTTTTCTGCGTTGCGGAAGGCATATGGGTCGCGTCTTATCGGTAGTAGAGAACACAGCTTTTCGATCCAACCGCAAAGCTGTCCCCACACCGCAACTCGGAGCAGAGACAACGATGAACGCGACCCGTATTATTCTGGCCGCGATGGTGATTGGTTCAACCATCAGCGTTAACCAGGCAGGCGCGCAGTGCAGTGGTAACGCTGGCAACTGCAACACGACCAACACCGCTTCAGTTCTTGTGAATGCACTGGTCAAGCTCGATATGAGCTCGGCGACGACCTCACTCACTTCGCCAACAGCAAGCCAGGTCGAACTCGGCGCCACCATTGCCGACGCCGGCCCCAGCTTCACGATCAAGGCGAACCGCAGCTGGTCGCTCAACGTCAAGACGACCAATCCAACCAGCTGGACCTACGTCGGATCGAACGGCGGTAACAAGCCGATCAGCGATCTGACCTGGTCGAATGCAGTGAACGGCACCTTCGCCGGTATCAGCCCGAGTGACGCTCTCGTCACCTCAGGCGCCGCAGCGACGAATGGACAGGCGGCTCAGATCTTCTTCAGAACCGTCTGGGCAGCAGGCTTCACCCAGCCGAGCAACGCTCCAGGTACGTATAGCTTGCCGGTTGTTCTTACTCTCTCGGCGCCGTAACAGGCGACGCAAAGAAACACTAACCGCTTCTCACTTGGGAACGTCAACATATATGAGCAACAAAAAGGGTTTTACACTTATCGAGCTTCTGATCGTCGTCGTCATCATCGGCATTCTTGCCGCGATCGCGATCCCGAAGTTTGCGAACACGAAGGACAAGGCGTACGTCGCGGCGATGAAGTCTGACCTGCGCAACATTGCGACCTACGAAGAGCAGTACGCCGCTGACAACAGTGGTGCGTATTTCGGTGGAACCGCGACGTCGGCGGCTCCGCTCCAGGGCTTCAGCCCTTCGCAGAACGTCACTGTCGTAGTGACCAACGTTGCCGGCCCGCCGCCTTCATGGAACGCGACCGCCACGCACTCGCAGTCAGCGAAGACCTGTGCCATGACCAACGGTGTGATCACCTGCACCTGATGTTGTGGGGGAAGAGAAAGGGAGTGGCGAGAGCCACTCCCTTTTTTTTTTGACAACTACTAACGAAGAAATACCAGCCGGCGGCCTGCTGCCGTTGGCCGGCAGCCCCGAGCCATAAATCAGAGTGACGCCGCTCGCGGCCGCAGGCTGAAAGCCGCCGGCCGCCAGCTGGTAGTTCTCAGTTAGCCGTTACTTCTTCGGATCCAGTATTTCTCCAATCTGATGCTCAGCTCCCTCGAGATGCAGCCGCGTCTCACGGTCCGCGGCTCTGGGGATGGCGCGGCGAATGTCCGCACGCAAGCCAACCAGCTCGCCGCGCAGCTCGTTCCTCGCATCCTCCAGCAACGGCGCGGGTGGCGTCGCGCCGGGGAAATTCTGCACCGGTGTTGTTGGCGGGGGCGGCGGATTGATCTTCGTGTTGAATTGAGAGAGGAATTGGTTCTGGAGTGTCCGCCGGTACGGGTCGATCGATACCCTCGACGCATCCAGCTCCGTCCAGACGCCGCGCTTCAGATCCTCCAGCATCGCAGCGAGCGAGTATGCATCGCTCTTGCTCGCTGCCAAAGCCTCGTTCTCCAGCAACCGGTTGAGCCGCGCATCGTTCAACAACCCCGTTAGCACACGATTCTGCGCGTTGGTGATGCGTGTGATCATTCCGCCCGCCTCGATTCTCCGCGCGATACCCGGCTGAATCAGATAAGAGGGCGTCTGAAACACATTCTCGTTCAGGAAGCGCATCGCTTCCTGCTGCCTCGCCCTCGAGAGCGGTGTGTAGACAGATCCGGTCTGGCTTCCGGACTTGTATTGAACACTCTCGCCCCCCACCACCGTCGCTACGTGTCCCGCTTCTGTTGCCCACTGGCCGACGGTTCGATCGTATAGCTCCCGCAAATCATCATTGTCCTCACCCGCGCGCGTTCCCGCCGCGGAGATGTAGGTAACCACTCGCCTGATGTTCTTGAACCCGAGTGTAGTCGACTTGACGGGATCCGCATCGCCGACGGCTTCGTTGAGGGTTCCGTACCCGCCTTCGTTGTTCTCGGAGAAGCGATACCACGGAATCGTGTCCTGCATCCGGGCCCACTGATCGAGGGTCGGCCGCTCCTGATCCGAAGTATGAGCCGACGGAATTGGAGTGTACGCCCACATGATCGCGAACTTGTCGTAGGGACCAATGCCCGGCACGAGGTTCTCGATCGGAATGTTGTCTTCCGGCTGCGCGACATAATTGAAGCGCGAGTAATCCATGATCGATGGCGAGTGTCCCATCCGCGCGACCCAGCTGGCACTGCGCACACTGTCGGCGGGATAGGTGGAGCTGCCGATCTGATCGTGACGCAGGCCGAGTGTGTGACCGATCTCGTGAGCGACCACGAACTCGAGCAGGCGTCCCATCAACGAATCGGGGAAGGGCAGCGTGCGAGCGCGCGCATCGAGCGGTGACGCCTGGGTGAAGTACCAGGCCCGCTGCAGGTTGAGAACGTTGTGAAACATTCGCACTGATCCATTCAGGATCTCCCCAGTGCGCGGATCGTGCACGTGCGGACCCTGCGCGTTCTCCACCGTCGATGGCAGCCAGCGAATGACAGTGTGTCGCACGTCTTCGGGCGACCAGTCCGGATCGTTGGCGGGTGGATCCATCGCTATGATCGCGTTCTTGAATCCCGCCGCTTCGAACGCCGGTTGCCAGTCGAGAATCGCCTTTCTCACCCACGGCTTCCACTGCTCTGGTGTCGCCGGATCGACGTAGTAGACGATTGGCTTTACAGGCTCCGATAGTGCCGCGTTGGGGTCTTTCTTCTCGAGCCGGTAGCGGGTGATGTAGGTCCGCTCAGCTGATCTCTGCTCCGTCGTGCCGAAGTCCACCTGGGTGATCGAGAAGAATCCGACGCGCTCGTCCCAGCGGCGCGGCATCATCGGATTCTCAGGCAGGCGCACCAGGCTCCAGTGCGCTACGACGCTCTGCGCCAGCTGGGCTGCCGCTTGTGCCCCGCCACCGCCTCCACCACCCCCACCCGGCGCGGGCGTCGGCGTGCCGGTTTGCGTCGCCTCGATCTCGACGTTGTCCGGAAACGCGACTGCATTCTCGATGAAGCTGCGCCGCTCATCGAGGTTGCCGCGAATCGCGGCAAACTCTGGAACGTTGGTGGTGTAGAGTCTGGTGACGTCGATTACCGCGGCGCTGTCGGGGCCGTACGATTCGACGTTGAACACCGCGACGACCGGCGGGTAGTTCGCTGTCTGGACGGCGCGGTAGATGGGCGCGCTGGTGTCGGCCACGATCGCAAATGACGGTGAGCGCAGTACGATCCGATTGCCGATGCGATCCCATCTCAGGGTCCGCTCAGTGAACTGATCGCCACCGTAGCTGCCGAATTGTCCGGCCGGCGGACGCGGGTTCGAAGCAGCAGCGCGGGTGAACCTGCCGACGAGCAGCATGTCCTTATTGAGCTCTTTGCGGGGAATCTCGAAGTAGAGTCGATCGTTCACCCGGTGCACGGCGAACATTCCGCGGCGCGTTCGCGCGTCGCGGGTAATGACGCGGTTGTAGGGGCGGGGCTGTCCGCCGGCGCGCGCGGAATCTCCGCCGCGAGCCGCCGAGTCACCGGTCTGCACCGTGCGTTGGGGTGATGGAGCGCCACCAGGCGCAGGTGCCTGTGAGCATCCGGCGACAAGTGCTGCAACGAGCGCGATCGATTTACGTGTCATGTGAGATGGTGGTGAAGGACGGGTGTGGTGCGACAGATGCGGAGCAAGGGTTCCGGCTTTATATCGCACACAACGACCAATATGTTGATGAAAATATCCATGTCGCGAGGTGCGCCCAGCCTCGCATTATTTCTTGTAGCTTCGGCCGGCACCGGTTTCGCCCAGGCGTTGCCGGCCCCGGCGCCCGTTCCAGCCGCCGCAGCTCCCACTCCGCTCGCTGCTTTTCTGACGGAGGCGGCGCGAGTCAACGGCCAGATCCCCGAGCGCCTGCGCGCCTACCGCGCGCGCATCGAGAGCGAAATGTCCGTCGTCGTCCTCGATTCAGGGGGGCGCGAGCGTACGACGCAGGTCGAGCAGATTGCGACCGACGTCAGGTGGCGCGCGCCCGATAGATACGACCAGCGGGTCGTCGGATACCGCAGTCAGTCGATCGGACCAACCTTCTCGCTAATGAGCTTCTTCGGAGGGTGGACGGTTCCGACGCTCTACGGGAACCGCCTGCAGCTCGGCGTCACGGCCTCGACAGATCCGAAAGGCAAAGTCACCACCCAGGGCTCGCTGACAGTCCATCCGCTCGCCGCCACTCGGGACCAGTACTACCTGTATGAGGGTGGCGACACCGCCGTCACCCTTTACTCGGGCGGCAGACGAATTCCAATCGCGCGGGTGCACGTGACTCCCCGCCCGAATGCGCCGGGCAACGCGATCCTCTTTCTGGGCGACATGTATCTGGATGCTGACTGGAAGCAGATCGTCCGCATGCGCGGTCGCCTCGTCGAAGTGAAAAACGGGAAGGTCACCATCAGCGCCGGCAGTCGCATTCCGGGGGTGAGCGGAGCCTCGTTCGTCGAGCTGGTGAATCAGGAAGTCGACGGCCAGTACTGGCTGCCCGCATTTCAGCGCACCGAGATCCAGGCGCGGATTGCGTTTTTCGGCGATTTCCGCACGATCATGCGCATCGTCTCTCGCTTCGACGACTACCGCGCGAACGACTCATCGTGGACGGGGCCCGAAGCTTCGTCACTCGTGCGCCACAATCTCACTTTCGCATCAGCGGGCGACCAGCAGCGCTTCGATCAGTGGACGCGACCGATCGGCGCAGCGAGCGGCGATGCGTACTATGGCGAGCTCGACGACCTGGCCCCGCCGGAGTGGGGCACTTCGACCGAGTCGCCCGGATTTCGATTTCTCCCACGCACGCTGGGTGAAGTTTTTCGGTTCAATCGCATAGAGGGACCGTTCACGGGACTCGCCGTCGATCGAGAGCTGAGCCAGTCGCCGAGAATCTCCAGCCACGTCTCCCTCGGCTGGGCATGGTCCGAGAAAACCGCGCGCGGCGGACTGAGTCTCGAGCGAAGAGCCGGCAGAACGACGAACGGAATTCATTTCGAGCGGAGTCTCGCCCACACGAACGACTTCCAGCTGCCGTTCAACTGGGGGGCGACTTTGGCCGCGCTCTTCGGAAGCGCGGACGACTTCGATTACGTGGATCGCTGGAGCGCGGCCGTGTCGTTCATGCGATCCCTTGGCGAAAAACGCAGATCGCTGGTCTGGCTGGAGCTGGGGCCGGCTGCGGACCGAGCGGTGCAGCAGAACATTTCAAAGGGACTGTTCGTCGCCACCGGACAGGGATTCCGTCCTAACCGCGGTATCCGCGAGGGCAATTACTTCAAGTCTGCTGCGGCGCTCGAGATCAATCCGGAAGTAAGCGGCATGTTCGTCGATCGTGGTATCGGCGCCAGACTTTACTACGAGCGAGCTGATGGAAATCTGAGGTGGCAGCGGCTCGAATTCCGACTGACGGCGAGACGTGAGCTCGGGCCATTTCAGATCTACGCGCGCGGCGATGCGGGCACACTCCTGGGAACGGCGGTGCCCCAGGCCCTGTTCGAGATTGGCGGCAACGAGGGCTTGTCCGCCTACGACTACAAGGAATTCGCGGGTGACAACGCGGCGCTCGGTCGCGCCGTTGTCGGGTACACGTTCCCGTTTCTGAAAGCGCCGATGATTTTTCCAGGCAGAGTGATCGTGCCTGGAATCGCTCCGGGCCTGGCGGCGGGTATCCACGCCGGGTGGGCAGGGATATCGGGCGCTGCGGCGCAGCGAGCGTTGCTCGAGCTCGGTGCTACAACTGATTCCGTGACCGGGATCATGGTGCCGATCTCGCGTCCGACGGAGGGAGTGCGCGCGAGCGCGGAATTCCTGCTGACGTTCTTCAACGGAGCGCTGGGGGTGGGAATCACCCGTCCGATCGACACGCACGGACGATGGACGTTCACCGGACGTATGGGCCAGGGGTTCTGATCTGGCACCCAACTTGTACTGGTGCGGGCGAATACTCTTTACGGGAACGGTGCTATGAGTTCTATCAGATCAAACAGATCAGCGCGCGGAGTGAGCGCGCTTCTCCTCGCTGGCACGATCGTGCTAAGCGGTTGTGCTGGAATGAGTCAGAAGCAGAAAGGCGCGGTGATTGGTGCGGGTACCGGCGCCGCGGTTGGTGGTGTTATTGGCGCAGCGACGGGCTCGACTGCGAGGGGGGCCATCATCGGCGCGATAGTTGGCGGCGCAGCCGGCGCGATCATCGGTCACCAGATGGATCAGCAGGCCAAGGAGCTCCAGCAGGACATCCCGGGCGCAACCGTCACGCGCGTTGGCGAAGGGATCGCCGTCACGTTCGAATCGGGAATTCTTTTCCCGTTCAACTCGACGGAGATTCTGCCGGCGGGCAAGACCAACCTTCAGCAGCTCGGCGCGAGTCTGGAAAAGTATCCCGACTCCGAGATTCTGATCGTCGGCCACACGGACAGCGTTGGCACCGACGCCTACAACCAGACCCTGTCTCAGGGCAGAGCGCAGGCGGCGAGCACGTATCTACAGTCGGTCGGCGTCCCAGCGAGTCGCCTGCACACGGCCGGACGGGGTGAGTCGGAGCCGATTCAGTCGAACGACACCGAGGAAGGCAGGGCGCGCAACCGGCGCGTTGAAGTAGCGATCTACGCCAGCGAAGCGTACCGGAACAAGGTGAAGGCTGAGAATCCGTAGCGGTTCCCTAACGACCAAAAGGAGGCGTCAAATGGCGCCTCCTTTTTTGTTGCGATTAGATGCGCGGTGCTTCTCAGATGCGCGCTACTTCACCGTATATCCACGCTCCTTGAGGCACGAACCTGCTGACTTCTTGAAGGCGCTGACCTGCTGGCTGGGTTTTGTTGCAGCGGCGCCTACAGCCTGCGCAGCGATAGCGGTCGCATTGCCCGATTTTGCCGCCAGCGGATCGAAACCTGTCTGACTCTTGGCGCCATCGTAGCATTCGCGGCCGTCGATTTTCTGTTGGTCCAGGGTTTGTCCCTTGGCTGCGTGCACGACCATGCCTAGCTGCTTGTACCTGGTTTCAATGGACGACGAGGCGTGCTGGGTCGCCGCGGCTGGTAATGACGGTAAGGTCTGAGCGGCTCCGACGCGCGCCACCATACCGAGCATCCCTGCCGCAACGGCGGCCCTTCGCATAGTCCCCATGATTCCTCCTTACGATGACTCGCTCTGTCGAACGGCGCGATCGGTGGGTACCGTCGCTCGGAAGTCGAGGATGTTCACGCATCGCAGGTATAGGAACTGGACGTTGGTGGTAAGCGGTTCAGTGGCCTCAGAAGCGCAAAAAAGCGAGGCAACCTGGATGGTTGTCTCGCTTTAGAGTTCAAACGCGCCCGAAGGGACTCGAACCCCTAACCTTCTGATCCGTAGTCAGATGCTCTATCCAATTGAGCTACGGGCGCTGCAGCGAACTGCGAACTACGGACTATTGCGAACCATTACGAATTGCGAGCTGAAGCGGGTACATCGTTCTTAAGCATCGCGAGAATGGGCGGTACAAGACTCGAACTTGTGACCTCCACGATGTCAACGTGGCGCTCTAACCAACTGAGCTAACCGCCCCTCTGCTGCGAACCGCAGACCCGTCATACCCAATCTCATTCGCAGCTCGCGCGTTGCGTCGCACCCGAGAGCGGGAAACGGGACTCGAACCCGCGACCCCAACCTTGGCAAGGTTGTGCTCTACCAACTGAGCTATTCCCGCGAACAAACAGCTGTTCTGGTCTCAACCACGAGCCATGGAGGTGAGGGGAATCGAACCCCTGACCTCTTGAATGCCATTCAAGCGCTCTCCCAACTGAGCTACACCCCCGGCCTCTTCCCGACGGTATCGCCCATACCCGGCAGGAACCGCGAAGGATATCCAAGGGTAGTATCGAAGTCAAGAAATTCGCTCTGGCAAAATCGTCAACGGCCAGTATCTTGCAGCGCTTCTTTTACCTGAATTTTCCGATTCCAGAAACACGCGTTCGATGACGCGTTTTCAGGTTGAAGAACCAATTCTCATTCGCTCGCATTGCTGGCCTTTCGAAGGCCACATTCGAATAGGCTTTCACTGTAGTACAAGGGGTGTCACCAATGGCTGATGTAAAGCGTCGCCGGAAGACGGCCGTCGCGGGAATCGCTCCCAACGAGCCTGAAAGGGATATTCTCGATCAGTACCTCTACGAAGTCAGCACTTATCCGCTGCTCAAAGGTACCGAGGAGATCGAGGTTGCCCGTCGGATTCGCGCCGGAGACCCGGACGCTCTGCAGGAGCTCGTGCAGCGCAACCTGCGCTTCGTGATCTCTGTCGCAAAGAAATACCAGAACCGCGGCATGCCGCTCATCGATCTTATCGGTGAAGGCAACGTCGGTTTGCTCACTGCTGCTCGCAAGTTCGATCCGGATCAGGGCGTCAAGTTCATTTCGTACGCGGTGTGGTGGATTCGCCAGGCGATTCTTTCGTCGCTGGCGCGTCAGGGCCGTACCGTGCGCGTTCCGCTGAATCGCACCGCCGATCTCTCGCGCATCATCAAGGCGTCGGAGATCCTGCGCCAGAAGATGCGGAGAGAGCCGACTCCCGAAGAGTTGTCTCAGCTAACCGGGCTTTCAGTTGATGTCGTGCAGTCGCTCGCCGCTCTTAACACGGGCGATGTTCGACTGGATGCGCCGATGGATCCCGAAGGTGATCGTTCGCTCATCGAGCGTTTCGTTGCCGACGAGATGCCGGACACCGAGGAAGAGGCGATGAACCGCTTCCTCAACGACGAGATCGAGACGGCGCTCGGCACGCTTCCGCCGCGCGACGCCAAGGTTCTTCGCCTGTATTTCGGACTCGAGGGCGGGCGCGAGCACACGCTCGAGGAGATCGGCTCGCTGCTCGGCGTCACCCGCGAGCGGGTGCGTCAGCTCCGCGACCGTGCGCTCAAGAGACTGCGTGAGGGAGATGTCGGCCGCGCGCTCGGGTCGTTCGCCGCGTAGCGCTCGAGGAAAAAGCAAAGGAAGGACGAGCAAATGCTCGTCCTTTTTTTTTCTGGTCGTTCCCCACCGCGCACGGAGGCAGGAACGTGGAGATCCAGGATCCCAACACTGTCCCGTCGCCTGCCGCGGTCAGCGTGCAGCGTATCAGCGCACAGCGGCGAGCAGATGTAGTTGGCTCCGCGCTGCTTTGTTGAACGGACAGCTACCCCTTCCATCAGTCCCGCTTAAGTTCATTTTTGTGATATGATCAAGCTTATCGACGTTCACAAAGCCTTTGGTCCGAAAGTAGTTCTCGATGGTTTCTCTCTCGAAGTCGACGAGGGCGAGACGATGGTTCTCATCGGTTACTCGGGAACCGGAAAGTCGGTAGCGATCAAACACATCGTCGGACTGCTCGAGCCGGATAACGGCACCGTCTGGGTAGATGGACGTGAAGTTCCCCGGCTTACGCGCGAGGAGCTCTACGATCTGCGCTCGAAAATTGGCTACGTGTTCCAGTTCGCCGCTCTATTCGATTCTCTCAGCATCGGCGACAACGTGGCGATGGGGCTGCGCAAGGAAGGCCGTCTTTCGGAGCGCGATATCACGATTCGCGTCGGCGAAGCGCTGGAGCTCGTCGATCTGCCGGGCGTCGAAGCGAAGTATCCGGCGGAGCTGTCCGGCGGCATGAGAAAGCGCGTTGGCATCGCCCGCGCGATCGCCCGGCAGCCGAAGTACATCATGTACGACGAGCCTACTACCGGTCTCGATCCGGTCACGAGCGCGATCATCGACCAGCTCATGATCCGCATGCGCGAGCGACTCGGTGTCACCAGCATCGTCGTCACCCACGACATGCGCAGTGCCTACACGATCGGCTCACGCATCGCCATGCTCTACGAGGGCAAATGCCGTCAGGTCGGCACCGTCGACGAGATCCAGCACACTCAGGATCCGATCGTCAAGCAGTTCATCGAAGGGAAGCCCGACCTCGACCAGGTTGAAGCAGGCGTGTGACGATGCTCTCCTCGACAGAGGGATCGACGCTCCCTTCGCTGGTCGTACACCTGCAGCGCGACAAGGCGCGAGCCCTGGTACGAGCAGCTTTCTCGAGGCGGAAATGGAAAATCATCTCCACGCGAACGCCGGAGGAACTGGAAGGGATGTTCCGCCGTACCCTCGTCGACGCCGCGATCATCGATCTCGGCACCCCGGACGAAGGTGTGTGGAGGGCTGCTGCGTTCGCCGCTGAATTTCCGAGCACGCCCTTTTTTGCCATCCTGCCGCTTCGGGTTTCGGACACACCCGCCGCCGCGCGCTGTGCCGGATTGGGATTTGTCGATCTTATAGTAGAAGGCATTGACGAGAACGCCGCCCGGGACCTGGTGCATCCTCACGCGTTCTCGACCCGGTTTCGCCAGGCGCTTGGCGAGCCGCCACAAACGCTCGGACTCTCGACGCCGCTGCAGCGCGCCGCGTGGGATGTAATCGTCGCCCACTCCGGGCGACCGGTGACGACGAAGGAACTGGCAAAGGCGGTCGGTCTGAGTCGGGAGCACCTGAGCCGCAACTTCGCCAAGCCCGGCGCTCCGAATCTCAAACGCGTAATCGATCTGGTGCGATTGATTGCCGCCGCGGAGCTGGCGAAGAATCCCGGCCACGACATTCGCGACATCGCCCGCATTCTCGATTTCGCGTCCTCCTCCCATCTCGCGGTTACAGCGCAAAGGATCTTCGGCACTCGACCCGCATCACTGGCGCGGTTGCGAACGACTGATCTCATCGATCGGTTTGCGCAGGGAAGAACGCGCAGCAGATCGTAGCATTCGGGAATCGCATGTTTTATCGCTGCGGCCCGCCTTTTCCAGTACTCGCAATATTGCCCAAAAGGGAAGCTTGTGATATTTTTCACAAGCACCCCCGACAGCCCTAACCTCCCTCTGGCGACACGGTTATCCCGGCCGTCCGCCCGAGCCACAAGAGCACATAGATCATGGCAACTGACACGATCCTTCGCCCAGGCGAAATCAAGGACATTCTCCTCCGCGAAATCGAGGCGGCGGACCTCCACGAGCTCGATGTCGAGGAAGTCGGCACCGTCCTCGAGGTAAAAGATGGTATCGCCCGCATATACGGCCTCCAGAAGGCGATGGCCGGCGAGATGCTCGAGGTGACGTCGTCAGAGACCGGCGAGAAGATCACCGCGCTCGCCCTCAATCTCGAGGAAGACAACATCGGATCGGTTGTCCTTGGCGACTATCTCCGGCTCAAGGAAGGGGACGAAGTCCGCCGCACATCCCGCGTGCTCGAGGTCCCCGTCGGTCATGAGCTCGTTGGCCGCGTTGTGGACCCGCTTGGTCGTCCCCTCGACGACGCCGGCCCGATCAACGCCAAGACCACGCGAAAGGTCGAGTCGGAAGCACCTGGAATTATCGTCCGCCAGCCGGTGAAGGAGCCGCTGCAGACGGGTATCAAGGCAATCGACTCCATGATCCCGATCGGCCGCGGCCAGCGTGAGCTGATCATCGGTGACCGCGGAACAGGCAAGACCGCCATCGCGATCGACACGATCATCAATCAAAAGGGCACCGGCGTCATCTGCGTCTACGTCGCGATCGGTCAGAAGAATTCGACCGTCGCTTCGGTCGTCGAGAAGCTGCGCCAGGCCGGTGCGATGGAGTACACCATCGTCGTCGTCGCCGGCGCGTCGGATCCCGCTCCGATGCAGTACATCGCGCCTTACTCCGGCTGCGCGATGGCCGAGTACTTCATGTATGACGAAGGAATGCCGACGCTCTGCGTGTACGACGATCTGTCGAAGCAGGCGGCCGCGTATCGCCAGCTCTCGCTGGTCCTCCGCCGTCCGCCGGGACGC